>PJUI01000049.1_pt1 | contig 228049 bp, 198 predicted proteins | sample 1512201 | NCBI WGS metagenome assembly PJUI01 (sample SAMN08177670, study PRJNA422409) | Feces metagenome, whole genome shotgun sequencing project. | isolation source: Chicken feces (2) enriched on wood chips | host: Gallus gallus | place: USA: Madison | collected 2015-01-15
GGCCAGGTCGTCAACACGGATCTTGCTGTCGGTGTAGCCAACCGCGCCGCCCACGCGCCAGCCGTTGCCCACCGCATGGTCGGCGCCGGCGAAGACGCCGCCGGTGTGCTGACGGACTTGCGCGGTGTTGTCGGTGGCGTTCTGCGTTTGCCAGTTGCCCACGAGCTCCGCCCAGGCGGGCTGCGCGTTCGACGAGGGCAAGGCGGACGCGGACAGCGTGCCGCCGGCTTGCGCCGTGGGTGCGCCCGGACGCATGCCTGCATTCAGGTTGGCGCGCAGGTGCGACAGCGGCAGCGTGCGCACGGTGTTGATGGAACCCATCAGGCTGGACGCGACGCTGGCGTGCGCTTCGCCCGACAGGCTGTTGAAGGCGGCAGCGGGTGCGCCTTCCGGCAAGGTCAGGATGTACTCGTGCAGCGCATTGCCCGACGGCAGGCTGTCCAGCGCGTTGGCCACGGCGCGCTGGTTGCCGGTGCGTGCGGCGTCCGCGAACGCGATCGGACGGGTCGGCGTGGTGGGCGTTGCCGGGTCCACCGGCACCTGCTTGCGGCCGAGTTGCAGCGTGACGTCTTGCGCGCCGTAGCGCAACGCCGGGTCCAGGAACGCGTAGTTGGACGACACGGTGTTGAACTGGCCGTTGATGGAACCCGCCGTCAGGATCGTGTACTGACGCGTGCTTTCAAAGCCGCCTTCCGGCCCGACGTGCACGACGGAACCGGCAAGGTTCGCCACGCCGCTCACCACCACACGGGCGCTGGCGGACGAGGCCGGGTCAGCCGCCACTTGGTAGACCGAACCCGGCATGAACGTCAGGTCGCCCGCGACGTTCAGCGTGCCGTTGACGTTGCCCGGCGCAAGAATCGCACCGCTTTGCAGCGTGGTCGCGCCCACCTGGCCCGCGCCTTGCAGCAGCGCGCCGTTGGCCAGCGTCAGCGTGCCACCGAGCTTGCCGGCTGACGCGATGTTCAAGACGCCCGATTGCACCAGCGCGTTGCCGGTGTAGGCGCTGCCGTCGCCCGACACGGTGAGCATGCCCGCGCCGGTCTTGGTTACGTCACCGCTGCCGGTGATGGCGCCGGCCAGGCCGAACGTCGTGCCAGAGGCCACATCAATGCCGCTCGATCGCGTGATCGACACCGCGCGGTTCGTATCGAAGCTGGCCGTCGTGGCCAGCACGCCGCCGCTCAGCGTCACGCCGCCTGCGGCTGCGCCCAGGTTCGCGTCCTTCGCCACCGACAAGGCGCCCAGGCGCACATCGGTGCCACCGGTGTAGGTGTTGTCTGCGGTCAGCACCAGCGTGCCGTAATCGGTCTTGGCCAGTTTGCTGGCGCCGGTCAGGCGGGATGCGATGGTGCCGGTCGTGGCGGCGTCCGCACTTGATCCCGCGCCCACGCGGATGATGCTCTCGCCGCCAGACCCTTGCAGCGCGATGTCGTCGCCTTGGATGCGATAGCCGTCAGTGACGATCTGCATGCCGGTGACGCCGATTGCGCCGGCCGAGTTGTCCACGGTGACCGTGCCCGCCGTGCCTTGGAAGATGGCGAACGTGGGGTTGGGCTGGAACACGCCGTTGAGCGTGCCGTCCATGTTGGCCCAGTTGCGGCCATCGGCGCGCCACGTGCCCGAGCCGCCGTCGATAACGCCGTTGTCGTGGCGGGCGGTGTTGCCGCCGTCCCAGAAGCTCAGCGTGGCGCCGGACGTTGACGCCAGGTTGACCTGGCCACGCACCGCGGTTTGCAGCGTCAGCGCGCCGGCGGCGACGCCAGCCGGCGTGGCGCCCACGGTCAAGCCGTTGTCCACCAGGTTGCCGCCGTAGTCGAACAGGCGATAAATGCCCGCGCCAAACCCGCCGCTATCGGTCACGTTCAAGGTGCCGGCCAAGGTCAGGTTGCCGCCCACATTAAACAAGGCCGAGGCCGGGGTGGGCGCGCGGCCCAGTTCCACGTTGACCTGGGTGGCGCTATCCAGCGTCAAGTCGCCGCCAATGGAAAGCTGGGACCCTTGCTCGGCGAGCAGCACGCCGCCTGCCAGCGTGGCGTTGCCCGTGATACGGCCACCGTTGAACAGCGTGCCGCCACCGCTGATCGCCGCATTGCCGTCCAGCTCGCCAGTAATGTACAGAAGCCCGCCCGTGATCGAAGCATCGCCGCCAAGCTTGTTCAACACCATCAGCGTGCCGGCTTGCACGTCGGTGCTGCCGGTGAAGGCGCTGCTGTCGGCCGTCAGCGTCAGCGCGCCCGTGCCGGTCTTGGTGAGCCGGCCTGCGCCAGACAGCACGCTGTCGTAAGAGGAGCCCGCCGTTTGATCAAAGTGCAACGTGGCGCCCGAGGCAATCATCGTATTGCCGGTGTAGCGTCCTGCGCGAGCCGTAAGGGTGCCCGCATCAACGCGCCAGTTCTGACCGCTGATGCCGGTCAACGTCAATTCGCCCGCGCCTTGCTTGACCATCGAACCGTTGCCGGAGATATAGCCGGCGTAGCTGGCATCGGTGGCCTGTTTGAACACGACGGAGCCTTCGTTCGCCAGGTCGCCTCGCACAGAGGCCACATCGCCCACCAGCGTGCCGGCCAGCACTTGCGTGTTGCCATAGGTGTTGGCGCCCGTCAGCGTCAAGGTGCCTGCGCCCAGCTTTTGCAGGGTGCCCGTGCCGCCGATGGCGCCTTGCAAGCCCAGCGAGGTGCCTGCCGCCACCGTGATGGCGCCGGCCTGCGTCAGCGTGACGGCGCGCGCGGAATCAAAGCTTGCCGTAGTGGCGAGCGCGCCGCCATTGAACGTCAACCCGCCTGCGGCCGCGCCCAGATTCGCGTCGGACGACACGGACAAGGTGCCCGTGCGCACTTCGGTGCCACCGGTGTACGTGTTGTTGCCCGCCAGCACCAGCGTGCCGTAGTCGGCCTTCACAAGCTTGGACGCGCCAGTCAGGCTGGAGGCGATGGTGCCGGTGATCGCCGAGCCGGATGCCGCGCCCGAGCCCACGCGGACAATGGTTTCCGCACCGCCCGCCAACGCAATCGAATCGCCTTGAATCCGGTAGCCGCTGGTTGTGATCTGCATGCCCGTCACGCCCACGCCGCCAGCCGACGCGTCCACCGCCACGGTGCCTGCCGTGCCTTGGAACACCGCGAAAGTCGGGTTGGGTTGGAAGCGGCCGTTGAGGGTGCCGTCTGCGTTGGTCCAGTTCAGCCCATCCGTGCGCCACGTGCCCGCGCCGCCGTCGATGACGCCGTTATCGCGCCGCGCGGTGTTACTCCCGTCCCAGAAGCTCAGTGTGGCGCCCGCGGTGGACATCAGGTTGACCTGGCCGTTGACCGCGGTCTGGATGCGCAAGTCATTGGCGGTGACGCCGGTGGGGGCGGTGCCAATGGCCAGCGTGTTGGTGGTCAGTGCGCCGCCATAGTCGAACAGGCGGTAGACGCCCGCGCCGAATGCGCCCTGGTCGGTGATGTTCAGCGTGCCGGCCAAGGCCAGGTTGCCACCCACAGTGAACAGCGCGTTGGCCGGGGCCCGGCCCAGCGCCACGTTGACCCGGCTGGCGCTATCCAGCGTGAGGTCGCCGCCGATCGTCAACGTTTTGCCTTGCGTGCCTTGCAGGATGCCGCCCGTCAGCGTGACGTTCTGGCCGATGGTGCCGGCGCCAGACAGGATGACGTTGTTGCCAATGGCGGCGTTGCCGCTCAAGGTGCCGTTCACATGCAGGCGGCCGCTGGTCACATTCGCATCGCCGCCGAGTTTGTTGGTGACGATCAGCGTGCCGCTCGTGACGTTCGTCGTGCCGGTAAACGCGCTGCTGTCCGCGTTCAGGCTCAGCATGCCCGCGCCGGTCTTCTCGAATGTGCCGCTGCCGGACAACTTGCCCGCGTAGTCGGCATCGGTGGCTTGGTTGAAGCGCAGGGTGCCGGCAGCGCCTATCGTGGCGTTGGCCGAGTACCGGGTCACGTCGCTGACGAGCGTGCCTTGCTCGATGTTCCAGTTCAGCGTGTTCAGGCCATTCAGCGTCAATATGCCCGCGCCGCGCTTGGTAATGGCGCCGGAGCCGAGCAGCATGCCGGACACGCTGTCATCCCACGTTTGATCAAAGATGACCGTGCCGGCGTTCTGCAAATCGCCGCGGATGGATGCGCTGTTGCCGATCAGCGTGCCGGCTTGCACACGCGTGCTGCCGTAGGTGTTGGCGCCGGTCAGCTCCAGCGTGCCAGCGCCCTGCTTGATGAGAGCGCCCGAGCCCGATACGGTGCCGGTCAGGCCCAGCTGCGTGCCAGTCGCGACGTTGATGGCGCCGTCTTGCGTCAGCGCGATATTGCGGTTGGTGTTGAAGCTGGCCGTGGTGGCCAGCGTGCCGCCGACCATGGCCACGCCCGTGTTGGCGGCGCCCAGGTTGTTGTCGGCCGAGACCGACAGCGTGCCGAACTGAATGTCGGTGCCGCCGGTGTAGGTGTTGTTGCCGCCCAGCACCAGGGTGCCGTAGTCGGACTTGAACAGCTTGCTTGCACCGGTCAGCGATGCGTTGATGGTGCCGGTGAAGGCGCTGCTGGCCGCGGTGCCGTCGCCGACGCCTATCGTGGTCTGGCTGCCGCCTTGAAGGGCGATGGAATTGCCTTGAATGACGTAGCCGTTCGTGCCGATCGTGATGCCTTTGACGCCGATCGCGCCCGCGCTGGCATCCACGGTCACAACGCCCGCCGTACCCTTGAACGTGGCAAAGGAAGGCGATGCGAACGTGCCGTTCGTCGCGCCATCGGACGTGGTCCAGTTGCTGTTGCTGGCGTTCCAGACGCCCGAACCGCCGTTGACGGCGCCGTTGGTGTGCGAGCCGGCGGTGTCGCCATCCCAGTAGTCGAACACCGTGCCGACGGTGGACACCAGATTGACCTTGCCCCAGAGGAACTGTAGCCCCAGACTGCCCGCGCCGACCCCGGCGGGCATCGACCCGAAGCGCACTGAGCCACTCGCCGTCGTGCCGTAGTTGAACAGGCGGTAGACACCTGTGCCGAGTCCGCCCAGATCCGTCACATTCAGGGTGGCATTGTCGAGTGTCACGGAGCCGCCCACATCGAACAAGGCGGCAGATGACCCCGCAGCGCCCAATGCCACATTGATCTGGGCGTCCGATACGTCCAGATTGCCACCGATCGTCAATGTCTGGCCTTGCGTCCCTTGCAAAGTGCCGCCCGACACGCCAACGTTTCCACTGATCGTGCCGGAACCCGCTAGCGTGGCCCCGAGAGACACGGTGACGTCGCCGCCTAACTTATTCGAGACGGTCAGTCCGCCGCTGGACACGGTCGTTGAGCCCGTAAAGGCGCTGCTATCGCCAGTCAGTGACGCAACGCCAGTACCATTTTTAACGATGGTGCCGGCACCGCTGAAGGCGTTGCTGAGCGTTGCGTTGTTGGAACGGACCAGGGCGACCTGGCCATTGTTCACGATGGCGCCCGTGCCAAGGCTACCCGTCGTGCCGCCTGTTCCGAGTTGCAGGATGCCGCCCGACACGGTGGTGGTCCCTGCGTAGGTGTTGTCGGCCTGCAGCGCCAGGGTGCCCAATCCGCTCTTGGTCAAGCTGCCCGCACCCGATAGCACGCCACCGAGGATGAGCGCGTTGCTACCGGATACGGTCAGGCCACCGGGGGCCAACACCACCGCATTACTCAGGGTCAGGCTCGACGCGCCCGCTAGCAAGTCGCCGCCGTTGGCGGTCACCGCGCCGGGGCCCAGCGCCGCTGCGTTGTCGACGGTCAGCCGGCCGCCATTGAGCGTGGTGGTGGTGGTGCCTGTCAGGACCGGGCCGGACAGGTTCCACGTGCCGCTGGTGACGATCAGGTTGTTGAAGTTGACGTAGTTGGCGGAGGAAATGCTGCCCGAACCGGCTGTGCCGGAACCGCCACCGATGGCGTTTTGCAGCGTCAGGGTGTTGTTGCCGCCCACGCCGCCATCGACCAGGCCGGCTTTCGCGAACGCCATTGTCGTCGAGTTCTGAACCGGAAGGGCATCCATCAGGCCGGCGCCTTGACTCACCCATGAGCCCGTAATCGCGGTGAATTGGTTCGGGCCTTTCCCGGCGCCTAGAGACACGCTGCCCGCGATTGTGCCGGTGTTGGTGAATTCGTTGCCGCCCGCCGATGCTTCGAACGCCACGCGGCCGGCAATGGTGCCGGTGTTCGTCATGCTGACCTGGCCGCCGCCCGAGATCGCCACGACAGGCGCATCGGCGGTCGCCATAGAAATCCCCAGCAGGGGCATCGATGAAATGGTCCCCGAATTGGTGACCGTCGTGGTGCCGAAGGCGCCGTTCTGGATATTCAGCGCCACGCCCTGAACAGTAGGCAGGTTGACGCCCAGCACCCCCACGGTACCTTTGATAACTCCCAGGTTTGTGACGCTCACAATGCTGTTGTTGGCATTCCCGATGGTGACGCCAGAGGCCAACATTGTGCTGGGGTTCCCCGACGGCTGAACCGTGCCGAGGTTAGTAAACCGTGTGTTGTTGCCGCTCAACGTCAAGGCACTTGGATCGCCCAGTATCACGTTGACCTCCGCGCCGGAGGCCACCGTGACATCCATATTGCTGACGAACGAATTGAGGCTGAAGTCGAAGCCCGTGCAGATGACCCTCGCGCCCGTGCTAAATCCCGGGCTGCACGTAGCCTGCGCCGCAGGCAAATAGCCGAATAATCCGCACACCGCCGCCATGGCGACCACCAGGCTGCGCTTGCGCGGCATGCTGCGTGTTTGTGGCCCTGCGATGTGGCCTGCTGCTCCACGGGTAGCGCTCTTGCCCCTGACCCTTGCGGTTTCTGGCGCGGCGACCCAGGCGCCCAGGGACGGATTCCAAATGGAGCAGAAGGTTTTATTCATAGCAGCCTATTAATGGGAGGCGTAGGCTGCTCCCCTTGAGTCAGCCCGGTTGTATCGGATTATTACGCAACATTTTAAATCCTGTAACAAATTTTAGAAATAACTGAAACTGGGTAGTTACATGGGCGCCACACTGGCGTAATGCCGTCACACCGATGTCTTAAATCGGGGTAAGCAGCGGTTCCCCGGCATACAGGCGGCGGGCGTTTTCCAGGAACTTGTCCACCATCAGTTGCATGGCCTCGGGCGACCAGCCGGCCACATGCGGCGTCAGCACCAGGTTGGTCAGATCCGCCAGCCCTGCGGGCAACTGCGGTTCGCCTTCGTAAACATCCAGCGCCGCGCCGGCAATCGTTTGTTCGCGCAGCGCGCGTTCCAGCGCGGCCGTGTCCACCACGCTGCCACGCGCGATGTTGATCAGGTACCCGTTCGCGCCCAGCTGCGCGAGGACATCAGCGTTGATCAGGTGATACGTCGAATCGCCGCCCGGGATGGCGACGAGCAGCACGTCGGCCCATTGCGCCAGTTCATCCAGCGTTGAAAAGTACCGGTGCGTGGCGCCCGCGCGGGGACGGCGGTTGAAGTAACCGATCTCCATCTCGAACGCCAGTGCCCGCGTCGCCACCTTTTCGCCGATGCCCCCCAAGCCCACGATGCCCAGCTTCTTGCCCGACACGTTCGGCGGCAGCGGCACCTGGGTGCGCCAGACGCCTTGACGCGTGAGCTGATCCAGGCGGGGAATGCCGCGGATGACGGCAATCAGCAGCCCCATGGCGTGGTCCGCCACACAGCTGTCATTGGTGCCCGCGCCGTTGGCGACTTGCACGCCGCGCAGCCTGGCATGCGCCAGGTCGATCTTCTCGTAGCCCGCGCCCATCGAATAAATCATTTTCAGATTGGGCAGCGCGTCGATCTGTTGCGCAGTCAGGCCGATGGCGCCGATCGTCAGAACGACGTCAACGCGTGCGGCGTGCGCGGCGACGGCTTGCCCGTACTGTTCCGGCGTGGGCGCGAAGATCACCTCGAAGTGTTGGGCGATCTGGTCCCGGTCGGCCTGCGTGACCGGGTTCATGATGATGAGGAGGGGGGGCGAAGGCTGCATGCGGAGTCGGAGAGGCGAAGTGGGGGGCAAAATTCGGAAGGCGGAATGTTCGGAATGCGGAATGCGGAATGGGAAATGCACCCTAGAGTTCGGTGTGCCGCGCCACCAAGCCCACGCGCACATTGCTTAGGTGCCGCTGCATGGCCGCGCGCGCGGCCTCGGGGTTGCGGTCCAGGATGGCTTGCAGAACATCCATGTGCTCATCGCAACAGGGAATCAGCCGCTCGGGCGCGCCGTTCTGATCAAAGCAGCGCGCCTTGATGCGCAGGTCGTGAATAGCCTGCGCCATCAAGCGGTTGCCGCTGGCTGCTGCAATGCTGTCGTGCAGCAGGTTGTCGACGCGGTGATTCTCTTCATGAGTGGAATGCTGGCGGCGTTTGATCTCGCTGACCTGCTCAAGAATCGCGGCGGCCTGCTCGGGCGTCATGCGCGTGGCGGCGGCGGCGGCTGCGTCGCCTTCCAGCAGCAGACGCATTTGAAAGATCTCAAGATACTGGCGCAGCGTGGGCTCGGGCACGATCAATTGCCCGCGCGCCGTGCGCACCGCGAAGCCGCCGCCAATCAAGCGGCTCATTGCTTCGCGCAGCGGCGTGCGCGAGACGCCCAGCGCACTGGCCAGATTGCGTTCCTGCAAGGGCTGGTTGATGGGCAGCTGGCCCAGCTGGATCATGTCGAGCAACGTCGAATAGGCTTCATCGACCAGATCGCGTGAGTCATCAGCGGCGCTTGTGGCAACCGGCGCGGCCGCGCGTGCGGGGCGTTCCATGGCAGGGGTGGGTGGCATAGGAATCACGGAAGCAGAAGAGGGAAGATGGGGAAGTTCGGATCAGCGCGCAGCTCGCGTTCGCGAGTGTCCAGCCATTGCGTATCAGAGCGCAAGCGTTCTATAGCGGCCGCCGCATCCATCGCTTCGAATTGCAGCGGCTGCCCCGGCCGCATCTGCGCCAGGCGCGGAAGGTCGGCGCTGATGACGGTGGCGATCTTGGGGTAACCGCCGGTGGTTTGACGGTCATTCATGGCGATCAGGGGCTGGCCCGCGCCCGGGATCTGGATGCTGCCTGCCGCGATGGGGTCGGTGATGATGTCCGCACCCTGGGCGTGCGCGATGGCGGGACCGTCCAGGCGCAAGCCCATGCGGTCCGACTGCGGCGCCAGCCGATAGGTGGCGTTCAAAAAGCGGCGGATCTCGCTGGCGGAAAAGTGATCTTGCTGCGGCCCAAGGATGACGCCGATGGGCGCATCGCGATAGAACCACGCGGTGTGCCGCAACGGCACCCAGCGGCGCTGGAACGGCGCGCGGGCGCGGCCGATGGGCAGGACGTCATCGCGCTTTAACGCTCGGCCTTCGATCCCGCCCAGGCCAGCGCGCGTGAGCGTGGACGCGCTGCCCAGCACCGGGTCCACGGCGATGCCACCGCTTGCCGCCAGGTAGCCGCGCATGCCGCGCGCAAGTGGCCCGATGGTCAAGGTGGCGCCGGCCGGCACGCGGTGCGACTGCCACGGCGCCAACGCGCGCGCCGGCAAGCCGCCCGCCGCCGACACATGCAGCGCGGCGCTGCCCGCAAACGCCAGGGTGCAGTCGGCATCCAGCACGCGCAGCCGGCCGCCCGTCACCGTGAATTCCAGCGCGGCAAGATCGCCGGGGTTGCCCGCCAGCGCATTCGCCAGACGCAGCGCGCCCGGGTCCATCGCGCCCGACGGCGGCACGCCCATGTGTTCATAGCCGGGCCGGCCCAGGTCTTGCACGGTGGTCAGCATGCCGGGCGCAACGATGTGCAGCCGCGCGCTCATGAGGGGCCTCCTGTGCGCGGCTGCGGCCGGTAGGTGGGATCGGCATGCAAGGCTTCGATGCGCGCGAATTCGTCTTCGCTGATTGGCGTGAACACGATTTCGTCGCCCGCCTCGAACAGGAAAGGATGGGCGTGGCGCAGGTCGAAGCTGCGCCATGGCGTGCGCCCGATCAAGTGCCAGCCGCTGGGGCCAGGCACCGAGGCGATGGCGGTTTGCTGGCCGCCTATGTTCACGCTGCCGGCAGGCGTATGCGCGCGCGGCATGGCGCGGCGCGGGGTGTGCAAGACGGGGTCCAGCCCGCCCAGATACGCAAAGCCCGGAAGAAACCCCACCATGAACACGCGGTACACCGGCGCGCTGTGGCGCGCGATGACCTGGGCGGGTTCTATCTGATGACGTTCCGCCAGCGCGTGCAGGTCTTCGCCATGCCCGCCGCCGTAGCAGACGGGCACGTCCCAGCGGCGCGGCGTGGCGTGGCGGGTAATGGCCGATGTGTCCAGGCACTGCGCAATCACGTCACGCACCGCCGCATGGCTGATCGTCAGCGGGTCAAAGCGGATGCTTAGCGAGCGATAGGCCGGCACCACGCCCAGCACGCCGCGCGTCTTGCGCTGATGCGCCCGCAACGCCTGCGCCAGCGCCAGCACGCGCGCATTGGTGTCGGCGTCGATGCGGTTGGCGAATTCGACCAGCAGCGTGCCATCGCCCGCGGTCAGAATGCGCGGCGCGTCGTCGCTGCAAGAGGAAGGCGTGGCGCTCGTCATGCTGCGGCGGAAAATTCCATGGCGTCGGTGGGGTGAAAGCCCCACGTCACGGCTTGGCCCGGTGTGCGCTCGGCAGCGTCGATGCCCAGCGGTGCATACGCCAGGATGACTTTGTCGTAGGCTTCGATGAACACTTTCCAGTGCAGGCCGCAGAAAGTTGCGGCCACGACACGCCCCGTGTGACGCACGTCCGCGCCGCCCAGCTGGCTGCCCAAGCGCAGGTGTTCGGGCCGCACGCCAAGCGTGGCATCGGTACTGGCGCTTGCCGCCGGCAGAAAATTGCATTCGCCTAAGAACCCCGCCACAAACGCGCTGGCCGGCTGGCGGTACAAGCCTTCCGGCGAACCGGCTTCGACGATGCGGCCTTGCTCCAGAATCACGATGCGGTCAGACAGGTTCATGGCCTCTTCCTGATCGTGCGTCACAAACACCACCGTCAGCCCCAGGTCTTGATGCAAGCGGCGCAGTTGCAGCTGGATGGCCTGGCGCAGGTTCTTGTCCAGCGCGCCCAGCGGCTCGTCCATCAACAGAATGTCGGGGGTGAACACCAGCGCGCGCGCCAACGCCACGCGCTGTTGCTGGCCGCCCGACAGTGCGCCGGGCTTGCGGTCTTGCAGCGGCACAAGGCTCACCAGCTCCAACGCTTCCCCCACGCGGCGGCGGATGTCGTCTTCATTCAAGCGCCGCATGCGCAGGGCGAAGGCCACGTTCTCGAACACGCTCATGTGCGGAAACAGCGCGTAGTTCTGAAACACCATGCCGATGTTGCGGTCCGAGATTGGCGTGTGCGTGACGTCGCGCCCGCCGATCTTCACCACGCCCGCGTCAGGCGTCTCGAAGCCTGCAATGATCTTCAACAGCGTCGTCTTGCCCGAACCCGACGCGCCCAGCAGCGTGCAGAATTCACCGCGCGCAACCGTCAGGTCAACATCGGGCAGCGCCACGGAATCCCCGTAGCGTTTGTGGATGCCGGTCATGACCAGTTCTTTGCCCTGGCGCTCGGGCGGGCGTTGCGGACGGATGTCGGAGGCAAGCGGCATGTCAGCCATGTTTGTATCAGCGGTGTGCATATCAGTCTTCCTTCTTCCTGCGCAGCAGTAGGTTGGCAAGCAGAATCAGCGCCGTTGCCCCAACCAGCAGGCAAGAGGCCGAGATCACAGTGGGGTCGAAGTCGTTGGCCAGGCCTTCGAACATGAGTTTGGGCAGGGTGCGGTTGCGGATGGTCGTCAGGAACAGCGCCATGACGACGTCGTCGAACGAACTCACCAAGGCGAACACCGCGCCGCCGACCAGGCTGGGAATCAGCGCGGGCAGCATCACCAGCCGGAACATTCTTGGCCACGACGCGCCCATGCCCAGCGCGGCCAGTTCCAGGTTCGGGTCCAGGCTGCGCAACGCGGCGCGCATGGTGATGTAGACGTAGGGCGCGGCCAGCACCGTGTGGCCCAGAATCACCGCCATCGAATTCGCCACCCAGCCAATGGGCGCAAACAGGTAGTACAGCGCCACCGCCGTGACGATGGCCGGCACCGACATCGGAATGATGAAGAAGGCATCCAGCCAGCCCTGGCGGCGCGCGGCCAGCCGGCTGACGCCCAGCGCGGCGGCCGTGCCAAGCACGGTGGCCAGCAGCGTCACCACCATGGCGATCTTGGTGCTGGAGGCCAGCGCCGCCAGCCACTTGCCGTCGGTGAAGAAGTTCTCGTACCAGCGCAGGCCATAGCTGGGCGGCGGAAAGATCGGGAAGTCCGTCGTGCCAAAGCTCATCGGAATCACGACGACGATGGGCAGCAGCAGGAAGATCGCGCAGGCCACGCCCAGCAGCGCCGCCACGCGCCCGCCTGGTGTGCGCCGGTAGCCCGTGTGGTTGCTGCCTTTGCCGGAGCTTGCGCTGATCAGGTTGTTCAGGCCGAAGAGACGGTTGAACAGCCATAGCGACAGCAGCACCGTCACCAGCAGCACGCCGGCCAGCGCCGACGCCAGCCCCCAATTCAGTTCTTCGGTAATGTTGTGCGAGATGAGTTCGGCCGCCATGCGCTGTGCCGGGCCGCCCATCAGCGACGGCGTGATGTAGTAGCCCACCGCGTTCATGAACACGATGATGCCGCCTGCGACCGCGCCGGGACTTGTCAGCGGCAGGATGACGCGGCTGAAGATGCCCGCGGACCCCGCGCCCAGGCTCTGCGCGGCCTGCACCAGGCTGCCGTCCAGCGAGCGGAACGACGCATACAACGGCAACACGACAAACGGCATGAGCACATGCGTCATGCCGACCATCACACCCGTGAAGTTGTACAGAAACGCCATGGGCTGATCCAGAATGCCCACGGTGGTCAGCAGCGTATTGAGCGGCCCGTTCTTGCCCAGCAGCGCAATCCAGGCCGACGTGCGCACCAGGGCGCTGGACCAGAAGGGCAACAGCACGGCAAAGAACAGCACGCGCGCCACGGTCGGCGACACCGTCGCCATCAGGTAAGCCAGCGGATAGCTCAGCACCACGCAAGACACGGTGACGGCCGCGGCAATCGTGAAGGTGTTGCCCAGCACGATGCGGTAGATCGGGGTGTCCAGCAGATGCCGGTAATGCGCCAGCGTCAGGCCGCCGTCCTCGCCCTTGAACCCATTGCTGAGCAGACCCGCAATGGGGCCGGCGAAAAACAGCAACAGGAACAACAGCAGCGGCAATGCGGCAAGCGCCGCCACACGGCCGCGCCGGCGAGCGGCGGCCGGACGAAGTCGGGCGGCGGGCAGGGGGAGGGCGTCGGTGCTCGTAGTCATGGCAGGGGGACGCCGGCGCGCACGCCGGCGTCTGGGTAAGGAAGGTGGCGGATCAGCGGGCGCGGACCTGGTTGTAGCGCTCGGTGATGGCGGGGCCGTTTGCGTCCCAGAATTCCGAGTTCAGGAAGATGCTGTTCTTCAGGCGCTCGGTGGTCGACGGCAGACGTTCCAGCCGCTTGGCGTCAATCAGGGGCAGCGCCGCTTCGGTGGTCGGGCCGTAGGCGATGTACTTGCTGAACTCGGCCTGGTTCTTGGGCTGGATCATGAAGTTCAAGAGCTTGATGGCCGCATCGCGGTTGGGCGAACCCTTGACGATGGCGAAGTAGCCGACTTGCGCAATGCTGTCGCCCCAGCCCATCGCAATCGGCAGGCCCGAGTCGATACCGGCCTGAAAGCGCCCGTTCCAACCCAGCGCCATCACGACTTCGCCGCTGCCCAGCGCGTTGACGGGCTCGGCGCCGCTTTTCCACCAGCGCGCCACATGCGGCTTGATGGCTTCGATCTTCTTGAAGGCGCGGTCCAGGCCTTCTTTGGTGGCCAGCACCTTGTAGACGTCGGCGGGCGCCACGCCATCGGCGATCAGCGCAGCCTCGATGACCGTTGCCGGGTCATCCTGCATGGTGCGCTTGCCGGGGAATTTCTCCACATCCCAGAAGTCGGCAAAGGTGCTGGGTTGCGGCTTGCCGGCGGGGAAGGCCTGTGTGGAAAAGCCGATGTTGGTCGAGAAGATTTCCGATGGCACTCCATAGTCGTTGCGTGCGTTGGCAATGACGTGATCCTGCTTGACCATGTCCGGCGTGATCTTTTCAAACACGCCCAGCTTGATGCCGCGCGTGAGGCGGGCGCTGTTCTCGGTCACGACGTCCCACGTGACCGACTTGGTGTCGATCATGGCGCGGATCTTCGCCACTTGCGGGTCGGTGTCCTCGTGGATGGTGACGCCGCTTTCCTTCGAGAACGGCTTGAGCCACGCGTCACGGATGGCGCCCTGGTAATTGCCGCCCCAGCTTGCGAAATTGAGTTCGGCGGCTTGCGCCACGCCTGTGGCCATTGCCAACGTGGCGGCGACGGCGCACGTGACATTCTTCCATTTGAGATGCATTGCTTGGACTCCGTTCGAGAAGAAAAACGCGATGGGCAGACCTGCCCCGATCCTGGGCATATCGCCTCAGCAAGTCCTTGGCATGCAAATTGCATGCCAACGGTATGCCAAACATCGACATTCGCTTTTTTTCGGAGTCCCACACATGTACGACGTAGACCTCAATTCCGACCTGGGAGAGAGCTTTGGCCCCTACAAAATCGGCGCAGACGAGGCCATGCTGGACCTCATCACATCGGCCAACGTGGCCTGTGGATTTCACGGTGGCGATGCTTCCGTCATGCACCAAACGGCGGCATCCGCCCTAAAACGGGGCATAGATGTGGGCGCGCATCCGGGCTTTAACGACCTGTGGGGATTTGGCCGGCGCAAGATCACGGGCGATAGCCCGCAAGCGATTGGCGACATGATTGCGTACCAGATCGCCGCGATGCAGGGCATGGCGCGCGCGGCGGGGCATCGCGTGTCGCATGTGAAGCTGCATGGTGCGCTGGCTACGCAGGCCTTCGAAGACCGCGCCTTGTCCGAAGCGTTGACGTGGGCCATGCGCGCGCTGGACCCGGACCTGGTGCTGGTGTGCACGCCGCATAACGAAACCGAGCGCGCGGCGCGGCGGGCGGGCATCCGCGTGGCGTGCGAAGTGTTTGCGGATCGGCTCTATGGCGACAACGGCCTGACGCTGCCGCGCAGTGAACCGGGCGCGGTCATCCATGACCCGGTGGCGGCGGCCGCGCAGGCCCTGCGCATGGTGCGCGAACAGGCGATACGGACGGTGGGCGGCAAGGTGGTGGCGATGCCGGTGCACACGATCTGCGTGCATGGGGACAACCCGCAAGGGGTCGCCATTGCGCAGGCCGTGCGCGATGCGCTGCTGGCCGAAGGCGTGCGCCTGCGGCCGATTTCGCAGCTGGACTTTCAGTAAGGCGCGCCGCCACGCAGCGCGCGTCGTTGATAGGGGATTCTTTAGAAAGGCGCGTCTTTCTGCGCCTGCTTGATCAGCGCCTTCAGCACGCTGGCAAAGCGCCGCGCGGTGCTCGATAGCGGGCTGCTGGCCGAATGCAGCAAATGAATCGCATGGCCCAGCGCCGGGTCGGTGGGCAACAGCACGAAGTCTTTGCCGAAGCTTGGGTGATAGCCGAACGACTCGATCAACGCCACGCCCACGCCTTGGCGCACCAACGCCAGCGCTTCGGGTGTCGAGCGGATTTCAATTTGCGGCTGCACCGGCACCGGGCCGGAATTCAGAAAGCGGCTGGCCAGCCGCCCAAATGGCGTGTCCGCGCCGTAGCCGATCAGCAGATGCCCTTGCAGGTCTTCCGCTCGCACGCGGCTGCGCACCGCCAGCGGATGGCCGCGCGGCACCGCACAACCCAGCCAGCCCTGGCCGATTTCTTCACTGACGATATTGGCGTTGACCGGGGGCGGCATCGAGGCCAAGCCAAAGTCGGCCTGACCCAGCAGCAGGTGCGGCAACAGCGCATCAAAGGCCAGCGGCCGGTAGCGGATGGGCGTGTCGGGGTGGCGTTCACGAAACTTCTGGATGGCGTGCGGAATCAGCCATTCGCTGAAGCTGGGGCTGGACACCAGGCTGACCGTGCCGGCCGACCCTGCGCCCAACGCGCCCGCCAGGGCGTTGAAGCGATTGACGCGGCCGAAGATTTCTTCGGCCTCGGCGTACAGCCGCCGCGCTTCCGGCGTGGGGTGCAGCCGGCCTTTGACGCGTTCAAACAGCTGGTAGCGCAAGCGGTTTTCAGCAGAGGCCAGCACGCGGCTCACGGCGGGCTGCGTCACGGACAGCATGCGGCCGGCTTCGCTTAGCGAACCGGTCAACATCACCGCGTGGAAAACCTCGATCTGGCGAAGCGTCAGGGCTCCGGGCGCCGAAGGGAGGGGGCCGGCCATGGGAAGGAACGTCCGCAAAGGAAAAGAGTGGCTGCCATTTTATGGCCTGGCCGGGTCGCGCGGCGTGTCCGCCACGCGCGCGCCATGACGTTTTGCGCGTAGCCCATAACTAAATGCACAGTCCTTGGCAGTTTGTCCGCGTGCGGTGTTGCCGTCAGAACCCTTTGTTTTCAACGGTTTCCAGCGGATTTCCCCCGTCGCTGCACGCGATTTTCTGCGCCACGGGACGGCTTCCCGGCGCGCGCGCCGCGCGGCATGCTGCCAGCAACTTCCCTTTCACCCTCCAGGAACGCCTTATGTCCCGCATCGTCACTGTCGCCGCCGCCCAGTTGGGTCCCATTCAACGTGCCGAGGGGCGCGAGGGGGTGATCGGCCGCATGCTCCGATTGTTGGAGCGCGCGCACCAGCGGGGCGCGCAGGTGGTGGTGTTTCCCGAGCTGGCGCTGACGACGTTTTTCCCGCGTTGGTACTGCGAAGACCTGGACGAGGCCGACGCCTGGTTCGAACCCAGCCTGCCGTCGCCCGCCACGCAGCCGCTGTTTGACGCCATCAAGCGCTTTGGCGTGATGGTGTATCTGGGCTACGCCGAGCTGGCGTGGGAACCGGACGAGCAGGGCATTGTGCGCAAGCGCCGCTTCAATACGTCGGTTGTCATCGCGCCCAACGGCGAGATCGTGCTGAAGTACCGCAAGGTCCACCTGCCGGGTCACGCGGAATTTGCCGAGCACCGCCAGGTGCAGCATCTGGAAAAGCGCTATTTCGAAGTGGGCAATCTGGGCTTTCCGGTGGTGCGCGCACCCGTTGCGCCGGGCGTGGACGCCAACCTGGGCATGCTGATCTGCAATGACCGGCGCTGGCCGGAAGCGTGGCGCGTGCTGGGTTTGCAGCAGGTGGAGCTCGTCATGCTGGGCTACAACACGCCCAGCCGCAATCAGGACAACCGCGGCTTTGAAGCGCACCACCTGCGCGTGCTGCACTCGCATCTGTCGATTCAGGCGGGCTGCTACCAGAACGCCACCTTCGCCGCCGCCGTCGCCAAAGCCGGCACCGAAGACGGCCACGAGCTGCTGGGCCATTCCATCATCGTCAACCCGCAAGGCGAAATCATCGCCATGGCCGCCACCTGGGACGACGAACTGATCGTTGCCGACTGCGACCTGGATCTGTGCGAGCTTGGCCGCAACACCGTCTTCAACTTCGCCAAACACCGCCGCCCCGAAGCGTATACCCGCCTGGTCGAACAGACCGGCAGCGTGGCCCCCGCCGTGTGGACGCCGTCGGTCTGACGCGCGCCCCAATCGACTCTTTCCCTGGATTGAACCTGCCTCATGACCGCGACGCTACTGCCTCCGACCATCGAACATGAAATGCTGGGCACGATGCGCGTGCCCGGCTACGCCGACGTCACCGCCGCCGCCGAGCGCTTGGCCCCCCACGTGCGCCGCACGATGCTGCTGCGCTCGCCCGTGCTGGATGAGCGCGCGCAAGCGCCCATCTGGCTGAAGCTGGAAAACCTGCAAGTCACCGGCTCGTTCAAGGCGCGTGGCGCGTTCAACGCGCTGCTGAATATGGATGCCGCGCAACGCGCGCGCGGCGTAGTGGCGTACTCAACCGGCAACCACGGGCAGGCGGTGGCGTGGGCCAGCCGTTGCCTGGGCGTGCCTGCGACCATCGTGATGCCGGTGGATGCGCCAGAGAACAAGGCGGAAAAGGCGCTGCGCCATGGCGCGAAGGTCGTGCGGTATGACCGCCTGCGCGAAAGCCGCGAAGCCATCGGCATGCGGCTGCTGGCCGAAACCGGCGCGACCTTGTTGCCGCCGGGTGATCACCCCGATGTGCTGGCGGCGCAAGGCACGCTGGCGCTGGAAGCCTTGCAAGACCTGCCCGCGGCCGCACGCGAAAGCCTGGGCCTCTTCGCCACGCCTTGCGGCGGGGGCGGCATGGCGGCGGGGTGTTCGCTGGTGTTGCGTGAGCTGGCGCCGCAGGCCCGCATGGTGGCGGTGGAACCCCGTGAGTACGACGACACGGTGCGGTCCCTGGCGTCCGGCAAGCGCGAAAGCAATCCGGCTGGCGCCAAGACGATTTGCGATGCGTTGCAAGCCGCGACGCCTGCTGAACTGCCCTATGCGATCAACAGCCGCAGCCTCAGCGCGGCGGTGTCGGTCAGCGATGCCGAAGTTGCCGCCGCGATTCGTTTCGCACTGGATGAATTGCGTCTGGTCGTGGAACCGGGCGGCGCGGTGGCGTTGGCCGCCTTGCTGGCGGGCCATATCTCGGCCGACGGCCGCGACGCCGTCATCGTGCTGTCGGGCGGAAATATCGATTTGCCCTTGTTGCGACAAATCGCGCTGGAGTAATTGTTCGCGCCGGGCTCCCGGTTGACGGGAGCCGCCAGGACTCTTGCCATGCGGTACCGCAGTACCGCAGTACCGCAGTACCGCAGTACCGCAGTACCCGCAGTACCCGCAGTACCCGCGCCAGACGCAGAGCTGGCGCGGCAATACCCATAACAGTCCAAGGAAGAAAACCATGTCCACGTACCAAAGCAGCGCCAAGCGCTGGCTCGCCGCGGCGAGCGCCGTGCTGAGCCTGACGGCGGCGTCCGCCGCGCAGGCCGCCTACCCCGAGCATCCCGTCACTATCATCGTGCCGTTCAACACCGGCACCACGCCCGACATCGTGTCGCGCCTGCTGGCCGCCGAAATGGCCAAGCAGACGGGCGGCAACTTCGTGGTGCAGAACCGCACGGGCGCCTCCGGCATCATCGGCACGCAGGCGGTGGCCAACGCCACGCCGGATGGCTACACGATCGGGTTCGCCAACGTGGCCACGCTGGCCATCAACCAGGGCCTGTACGCCAAGCTGCAATACGACGCCGACAAGCAATTGGCGCCCGTGGCGTTGACCGGTTCCGTGCAGAACATCCTGGCCGTGCGCCCGGGCTTGAACGTCAAGAGCGTGGCCGACCTGATCGCGCTGGCCAAGAAGGAGCCGGGCAAGCTGGTGGTGTCGTCAGGCGGCAACGGCACGACGGGGCACCTGAGCGCCGCCATGTTCAGTTCGATGGCGGGCGTGGAATTCATGCACGTGCCGTACAAGGGCGGTGTCGAGGCGGACCTGGCCGTGCTGCGGGGCGAAGCCGATCTGGTGTTCGACAACATCTCGTCCATCGCGTCGTTCGTGGACCAGGGCAAGGTCGTGCCGCTGGCCGTGACCGACCTGCAACGAGATCCGTCCATGCCTGCGCTTGCCACGATGGACGAGCAGGGCTTGAAGGGCTATCGCGCGGTGGCGTGGACAGGGTACGTGGCGCCCGCCGGCACCGACCCGAAGGTGCTGGACTACCTGAACGCCGCGATGAACAAGGCGCTGCAATCGCCCGACGTGCAGGAAAAGCTGAAGGGCCTGGCTTATGTGCCGAACATCGGCCCGCGCCAGCAGTTGTTTGACCGCGCGCATGCCGAACGCCCGGTGTGGGCGCAGGTGATCAAGCAAGCCAACGTGAAGATCGACTGACCGCCATGCCCCTGAACGCCGTGACCCAGAACGCCGTGACCCAGAACGCCGTGATCCAAGAACGCTACGACTTGCTGATCCGTGGAGGCACGGTGATTGATGGCACGGGCGCCGGCCGCGTCCGCGCCGATGTGGGCGTGCGCGCGGGCCGCATCGCGGCCGTTGGCGACTTGCATGACGCACAGGCCACGCAAGTGCTGGAGGCAGCCGGCCGCATCGTCGCGCCCGGCTTCATCGACACCCACACCCACGACGACCGCTACCTGTCGATCGACCCCGGCATGCCCGCCAAGCTGAGCCAGGGCGTGACGACGGTCGTGACGGGCAACTGCGGCATCAGTCAGGCCCCGTGGCGTTCGGGCTGGCGCAGCGACGTGCCGGCGCCGGTCAACCTGTTGGGCAATGACGTCAGCGATTTTCCCTACGAAACGTTTGGCGCCTACCTGCGCAACCTGGACCGCCACCCACCCGCCGTGAACGCCGCCTGCCTGGTGGGCCATACGTCGCTGCGCGCCGCCGCCATGGACGAGCTGGACCGGCCCGCCACCGCCAGCGAGATCGAACACATGCAGGCCTTGCTGCGCGAGGCCATGCAAAGCGGCGCGATCGGCTTGTCGACCGGCACGGCGTATCCAGCCGCCATGCCCGCCACGCTGGACGAACTGATGGCGGTGGCCAGCGTGCTGCGCGAACACGGCGGCCTGTACGCCAGCCATATCCGCGACGAAGGCGACCGCATCTTCGCGGCGCTGGACGAAGCCTTCGCGGTGGGCGCGGCCGGCGGCGCACCGGTGCTGATCTCGCATCACAAACTGATCGGCCCGCGCAACCACGGCCGCTCGGTGCAGACGCTGGCGCACATCACCGAAGCCAGCCAGCGCCAGGAAGTGGCGCTGGACTGCTACCCCTACGTGGCCGGTTCCACCATTCTGCGCAAAGACCGCCTGGCCGTGTCCAGCCGCGTCATCGTGACGAAGTCGGTGCCGTACCCGCAGTACGCCGGGCGCGATCTGGATGACATCGCCCGGGAGCTGGGCTTGAGCCCGGAAGACGCGGTGGACGCCCTGCAACCGGCAGGCGCCATCTACTTCATCATGGACGAGGCCGACGTTGAACGCATCCTGGCGTACCCCGGCACGATGATCGGCTCGGATGGCATGCCACACGACCCCGCGCCGCACCCGCGCCTGTGGGGCACCTTCCCGCGCGTGCTGGGCCACTACTGCCGCGACGTCGGCCTGTTTTCGCTGGAGCAGGCGGTGCACAAGATGACCGGCAAACCCGCCGCCTACTTCCGCCTGCCCGAACGCGGCCGCATCGCGGTAAACCATGCGGCGGATATCGTCGTGTTCGACGCCGACACCATCGCCGACACGGCGACGTGGGCCGCCCCGACCCGCCAGGCCGAAGGCATCGACTACGTTGTGGTCAACGGCAGCGTGGCGTGGCAGGCGGGCGCAAGCACGGGATCGCGTAGCGGCTTGGTGATCCGGCCGGGGGTGTGAAGATCAAAAGACCCGGGCATCAAACGACCCGAGATCGAAAGACCTCGAATGGGGCCTTTTGCTAAGAGAAGATCTGCCGCAAGCGGGTCAGGATCTCGGTCAGTTGTGCGGGGTCGACAGACCCCGCCAAGGACTGCAACCGTCTTTTGTCCAGGGTGCGTACCTGGTTCAAGACGGCGTAGCCTTTGGCGCCGTCGGCTTGCACCCAGAGCGTTAACCGGTCTTCCTTGCCCTTCGAGGTAATCGGCAAGGTTATGACGGTGTTGTTCGCCGCGATACGGTTCAGGGCGTCAGGCCCCACGATCAATACGGGGCGGCGGTTGCCTTGTTCGCTTCCGATGACGGGATTCAGATCGGCCCAGTAAATCTCACCGCGCCGGGGTTGCGGAAATACAGCCGAGCTCATGGGCGGGGCCTCCTGGATTAGAAGTCGGCGTCCTCGGGGAACACATCGGGAATCAACGTGGGGGTGACGGCGCCGGCGTCGATCTGCGCCAGCATGGCCGCACCAAAACCGAACGGGTCCGCATTTTCCTCAACGGGCTGCAGGCGCAGCTCTTGGCCCGTCTTCACCACCCGGATGCCATGCGAGAAATCGAGCCCTTCCAGCATGGCTTTGGGCAGCACCACCCCTTGCGAATTCCCAATCTTCCGTAAGGACAGGATCATCGTTTTGTCTTCCACTTTGGGCATAGGTCCTCCGGGATGGCGATACGGCCACAGAAGTTATAACGGTTATAACTACCCGGAAGCGTAAGTCAGGCGCGCCCGAACTGTCAACGGCGGCACCCGGGCCAATGATCAGCGCCAATGCAGCGCAGCGGCGCGCGCGACGTGATTTCTAGGACACAAGGGTGTCTGGCAGTAGAAAAATAAGACCAAATCACCCAGACGGCGTAGCAGCCTTCGCCCCTGCGGCGGCTCCCCGTCGCCGCTTCGACCCTGTATAGTCCTGCGCTTGCACCGCTTGCTATGACTGCGCCTTGTTTCCATCAGCTTGCGCATCGGCTCTGCGCGCCGCCGCAGGCCTGAATCCATTGGACCGGTACCCGCCCTCATGCCGAATTCGTCGCCTCAGCGTTCCCGCCGCTATCCTTTTCCGAAGACGTTGCTTGCCGGTTTCATCACGGCAGCCTTGGCCACCTTGGTCATCGCCTTCGTCAACGTGCGCTCCGCCGATACCCGGGTGCAGGCCGTCAAGGCCATGGACCGCACGACGGAAGTCTTGCGGCAGTTGAGCTTGTTCAACTCGGCGCTGAAAGACGCCGAGATCGGGCAGCGGGGGTATCTGCTGACGGGTGACCTGGCCTACCTGCAACCCTATCTGCGTTCGTTGCCGCTGATCGAACAGCGGCTGGGCGTGGTCAAGGAAGCGGCCAGTGAAGATTCGGCGCAGCGCCGGATTGCCAACGATATCGATGGCATCACGCGCCAAAAGCTGGTGGAGCTGCGTGACACCATCGAGATGCGCAAGGCCGGTGATGTGGAAGGCGCGATGGCGGTGGTGCGCACCGATGCGGGCAAAGAGGCCATGGACCGGCTGCGTGACCTGGTCGCCGACCTGTACTCGCGACAGATGGGCGAGCTTGCCGAGGGCAAGGAAGCCTGGGCCGCCGCCGCCACGACCTCCACGTATTACTCGTGGGGCGGCTCGATGGTGCTGCTGCTGCTCATCCTGATTTCCGGCGCCATGACCATGCGCGAGTACCGCGTGAAGGCGCGCCAGACGTGGGTGACGACGGGTCTGTCGGGCCTGAGCATGCGTTTGCAGGGCGATCACCGCGTCGATGAAATCGGCAAGCGGTCGCTGGAATATCTGGCCGAATACCTGGACGCGAATGTGGGCGCGGGCTACGTGCTGGACCGCAGCACGGGCGAACTCGAACTCTTTGGCGGCTATGCGCTGCCGCCCGAGCGGCTGGCGCAGAAGATCCAGCCGGCTGAAGGGCTGATCGGGCAGGCCGCCGCCTCGCGCAAGCTGCTGCATGTGCGCGACGTGCCGGCGGGCCACCTTGAGATTGCATCCGCCTCGGGCCGCTCCAATCCGGCCGAGCTGATCCTGGCGCCCGCCATGCAGAATGGCCGCGTGTATGCGGTGCTGGAGCTGGGCTTCAACCACCCGGTGGGCGAGACCGAGCGCGCCCTGCTGGAAGGCGCGTCGGAAATGCTGGCGTCGTCCATCCGCTCGGGCCTGGACCGCACCCGTCTGGAAGCGCTGCTGGAAGAAACGCAGCGCCAGTCCGAAGAGTTGCAGACCCAGCAGGAAGAACTGCGCGTCAGCAACGAAGAGCTGGAGCAACAGAGCCGCATCTTGCAGGAATCGCAGGCGCGCATGGAGCTGCAACAGACCGAACTGGAGCAGACCAACGCCAACCTGGAGCAGCAGGCCGAACAGTTGATGCGCGTGCAAGACGCGCTGTCCGACAAGGCCCGCCAGCTGGCGCAGGCGAGCCAGTACAAGAGCGAGTTCCTGGCCAACATGAGCCACGAACTGCGCACGCCGTTGAATTCCACGCTGATCCTGGCCAAGCTGCTGTCGGACAACAAGCCCGGCAACTTGAGCACCGAGCAGGTCAAGTACGCGCAGACCATCTACGCGGCAGGCACCGACCTGCTGACCTTGATCAACGACATTCTGGATCTGGCCAAGATCGAAGCGGGCCAGGCCACCGTAGAGGTCGAGCAAGTCGCCATCCCCGCGCTGCTGCAACGCTTGTTCGACCCGCTGCGGCCGATTGCGCAAGAGAAGAAGCTGGCGTTCGAACTTGAGGTGGACGCGGATGTGCCCGCGGCCATGTATACCGATCCGCAACGCTTGGGCCAGGTGCTGAAGAATCTGCTGTCGAACGCGTTGAAGTTCACGCAGCAAGGCTCGGTGGCGCTGCGCGTGTCGCGCGCGCCGGGCAACCGGCTGTCGTTCGCCGTGCGGGATACCGGCATCGGCGTGCCGGAAGACCAGCAGGAACTGATTTTTGAAGCCTTCCGCCAGGCCGACGGCAGCACGCACCGCAAGCATGGCGGCACGGGGCTGGGCCTGTCGATCTCGCGCGATCTGGCCGATTTGCTGGGCGGCTCGCTGACAGTGGCCAGCACGCCGGGCCAGGGCAGCGTGTTCACGCTGCAAGTGCCGATTCGCCTGACCGCCGCGCCGCCCACGCCTGCCCAGCGCGCGCGCAGCGCGCCGCCGGCCCCTCAGGCACGCCCGGCAACGTCAGACATGGCCGCACGTATCCTGCAAGATGCAATGCCCGCCGCGCAGTCGCGGTCGGACGAGGCTCCGGCCGACCCCCAGGTGCCAGGCCGCACCATCCTGGTCATCGAAGACGACGAACGCTTTGCCGGCATTCTTTCCGACTTGGCGCGCGAGATGGGCTTTGGTTGCCTGCTTGCGCATACGGCAAGCGACGGCCTGGCGCAGGCGGTGCAGCAAAGCCCCAACGCCATCGTGCTGGACATCAACCTGCCTGACTTCTCCGGGCTAGGCGTGCTGGACCAGCTCAAGCGCAATCCGCAGACCCGCCACATCCCCGTGCATGTGGTGTCGGTGGCTGATTACGCGCAAGAAGCGATGGGCCGTGGCGCCATCGGCTACGCGCTCAAACCCGTCAAGCGCGAAGAGCTGGTTCACGCGTTGCAGCGCCTGGAAGCCAAGTTCACGCAGAACATGCGGCGCGTGCTGGTCGTGGAAGACGACGACCGCCAACGCGAAAGCGTGCGCCAGCTGCTGGCGCGCAATGATGTTGAGATCGTGCCAGCCGCAACCGCCGCCGCCGCCTTGAATCAGTTGCGCGAAACCACCTTTGATTGCGTAGTGATGGACTTGAACCTGCCAGACATGAGCGGGTACGAGCTGTTGCAGGAGATGACCGAGCAGGACAGCGTGTCGTTCCCGCCCGTCATCGTCTATACCGGCCGCGCGCTGTCGCGCGACGAAGAGCAGCACCTGCGCCGCTTCTCGAAGTCGATCATCATCAAGGACGCGCGTTCGCCCGAGCGCCTGCTGGACGAAGTGACGCTGTTCCTGCATCAGGTCGAAGCCGAGCTGCCGCCCGAGCATCGCCAGATGCTGGAGCAGGCGCGCAGCCGCGACGCCGGCCTGGAAGGCCGCACGGTGCTGGTGGTGGAAGACGATGTGCGCAACGTGTTCGCGCTGTCCAGCATCCTGGAGCCGACCGGTTTGCGCGTGGAGATTGCGCGCAATGGCCGTGAAGCGCTGGATGCGCTGGAACGCGCGGGTTCTGATGGCCACGCGTCGATTGACCTGGTGCTGATGGACATCATGATGCCCGAGATGGATGGCTACACCGCCATGCGCGAGATACGCACGCGGCCCGAATGGCGCCGCCTGCCGATCATTGCGCTGACCGCCAAAGCCATGAAAGACGATCAGGAGAAATGCCTGGCCGCGGGCGCCAATGACTACATCGCCAAGCCGCTGGACGTTGAGCGCCTGCTGTCGCTGGTGCGTGTCTGGATGCGCAATTAAGGCGCTGCCTGCGCAACATCGAGTCGAGCACAGCCATGCCCCACAAGACCAAGGCGCGTATCGCGGACATCGAGCAGCGGCTGCTGCTTGATGCGATCTATCACCAGTACCACTACGACTTTCGCGCGTATGCGCAGGCGTCGCTCAAGCGCCGCCTGCAAAGCGCGCTGACGCAGTTCAGCTGCAAGACGCTGTCGCAGCTGCAAGACCGCGTGCTGCATGAGCCCGCCGTGTTCACGGGCCTGCTGCAATACCTGACGGTGCAGGTCAGCGACATGTTCCGCGACCCCAGCTACTTTCTGGCGTTGCGCAACGAGGTCGTGCCCATCTTGCGCACCTATCCGTCCATCAAGGTGTGGGTGGCCGGGTGCAGCACCGGTGAAGAGGTTTATTCGCTGGCCATCCTGCTGCACGAGGAAGGCTTGCTGGACCGGACGCTGATCTACGCCACCGACATCAATCCGCACGCCTTGCGCGCGGCCGAGCAGGGCGTGTTTGACCTGGACCGGGTGGCGGCCTTTACCGAGAACCATGCGCGTGCGGGCGGGCGCAGCTCGCTGTCTGACTACTACACCGCCCGCTACGGCCGCGTGGTGTTCGACAAGGCCTTGCGCGAACACATGGTGTTTTCCGACCACAGCCTGGCCACCGACAGCGTGTTCGCGGAAGTGCATCTGATTTCGTGCCGCAACGTGCTGATTTATTTCGAGCGCGATTTGCAGAACCGCGCGCTTGGCCTGTTCCACGACGCGCTGGTGCATCGTGGCTTTCTGGGCCTGGGTTCGAAAGAGTCGTTGCGGTTCTCGGCGCAGGCCGAGCACTTTGACGACTTCGTGCTGGAAGACCGCGTCTATCGCAAGAAGGCCGGCCGATGAACGCGAGCGCGGCGAATGCATCCAACACGCCGGCTGGCGGCCCAGGAGGCCCCTATCAGGCGATCGTCATCGGCGGTTCGTCGGGGGCGATCGACGTGTTGAACGTGCTGTTGCCGCGCCTGCCGGTGGGGCTGCGCGCGGCGGTGATCGTGCTGCTGCATTTGCCGCGCGACCGCCGCAGCCTGCTAGTCGATATTTTCCGCACGCGTTGCGCGCTGCCGGTGCAAGAGGCCGAAGACCAGCAGCTGATACAGGGCGGCCATCTGTATTTCGCGCCGCCGGACTACCACTTGCTGATCGATAACGGGCCGCGCCTGGCGCTGTCCGTGGATGCGCCGTTGCATTTTTCGCGGCCTTCGATTGACGTGTTGTTCGAGTCGGCCGCAGACGGCTACGGCGACAAGCTGGTGGGCGTGCTGCTGTCTGGCGCGAATGATGACGGCGCAGCCGGCCTGGCCGCCATCCATGCAGCAGGCGGCTACACCATCGTCCAGGACCCCGCCAGCGCGTCCATGCCCACCATGCCCGAAGCGGCGTTGGCGCGCTTTTCAGGTCGAACCCCGGGCCAAACGCCGCACCAAACGCCGGGCAAAATCCCGGCCCCCCACGTCCTGACGCCGGATGCCATTGCGGCCCGGTTCATTCAACTGCATGCGCAACGATTGTTGTGATCCCAACCTGTTTTGACGCCATGATCCTGACATCCGCCAAGCCCCTTGAAGACCGCATCAAATGCCTGCTGGTCGACGACGTCCCCGAGAATCTCGTTGCGCTGGAAGCGCTGCTGGGTAGCGACCGGGTCGAGGTGCTGAAAGCGCAGTCCGGCCCGCAAGCGCTGGAACTGTTGCTGACCCATGGTGATGTGGCGCTGGCGCTGCTGGATGTGCAGATGCCGGACATGAACGGCTTCGAACTGGCCGAACTGATCCGGGGCAGCGAACGCACCCGTCACATCCCGCTGATTTTCATTACGGCCGGCACGCGTGAACAGAATTGGCAATTCCGTGGCTACGAGAGCGGCGCGGTGGATTTTCTGTACAAGCCGATCGACCCGCACATGCTGAGCATGAAGGCGAACGTGTTTTTCGAGCTGCATGAACGCAAGCGCGCGCTGGCCCGGCAGCTGGAAGAGCGCACGGAAGCGTTGCGGGTGAACGAGATGTTCATGGCGGTGCTCAGCCACGATCTGCGCACGCCGTTGCAGTCCATTGTGATGGGCGCCGCGCTGTTGCAGCGCCAGAGCGACCCGGCGCGTGTCGCCAGCCTGGCCCAGCGCATGGCGCAAAGCGGCGAACGCATGACGGGCCTGATCGAAGACCTGCTCGACGTGACACGTATCCGTCAGGCGGGCGGGCTGACGTTGTCGCCGGCTGAAACCAGCATGGAAGGGCTGGTTCAGCGCACGCTGGATGAAGTGCTGGCGGGCGCGCCCGACCGCGTGATCGAGCCCATCTACGAAGGGGATCTGATCGGCACGTGGGATGGCAAGCGGCTGAGCCAGGTGCTGGCGAATCTGATGGGCAATGCTTTGCATCACGGGGATGCCGATCTGCCAATTCGCGTGGAAGTAGATGGTACGCAGCCGGGGCAGGTGGGTGTCACGGTCAGCAACGGCGGCACGATTCCGCCGGCCTTGTTGCCCCATCTGTTCAACCCATTCCGGGGAGGCGAGCGCCGCCCCGATAGCCATAAGGGCCTGGGGCTGGGGCTGTTCATCGCGCAGCAGATCGTGCTGACCCACGGCGGCCGCATCAGCGCGGAATCCAAGGACGGCATCACGCGCTTTCGCGTGGAGCTGCCGCGCCAGGTGCCGGTGCTGGCGCCGCCGCGCGTCTTGTAGCGTTCAGGCGATGCCGGTGGCGCCTGTCCCGTAGCGTTCAGGCGATGCCGGTCGCGCCTGTCCGCGTCACCGGCACGCTGCGGGGCGACGCCGGCTGATCCCGCTTACTGCACCGTCGTTGGCGTGGCGGGCCGTGACACCTGCGTGGGCATACGTTCGACGCTTAGCGTGCTGGGATCGGTCGTCGAAGGCCGCACCACCACGGTGTTGTTGGCGCCATGCGAACCCAGGTTGGGCAAATCCGTCGGGCGGGCCGCAAGCGTGGCGAAGGGGCCGCCGCCTGTGGCCGGCACGCCATCCAGCGTGACTGCCGTGGCCCATGCGCCGCTGCGCCGCGACAGAACCTGATAGCGCTGCGGGCCGCCGGCCGTGCGCGCCACGATGTAGAGCGTGCCATCGATGATGTTGAGTGCGGGCGGCGAGGCGGCTTCGGCGTCCAGCCGCGACGGCTTGCCATGTTCAACCAGCCACAGGTGGCCATCCGCGCGTTCCAGCACGGCCAGCACCACGTTGCCCTGCGCATCGGCGTTGATGGCCGGGCGGCCGATGAAGGGCACGCCCAGGTCGGCGGCCTTGCTCCAGTCCATGTCGATATCCGTGGTGTCGCCCGCTTCCACCAGCTGGGTCAGGTGGTTGCTGCCGCGCTGACGGAAGTAGAGTTCAACGCGATTTTCATGATTGCGAATGGCCGCCAGCCCGCCCGCCGTTTCGGGCGCGGGGACGCGACGCCAGGCATGCCACTCGGGCCGCTGGCCCTTGGCCGCAGGCAACTGGCGGGTGTAGAACAGTTCGCCTTGGGTGGTGGCGGCAAAGATCACATAGCGTCCATCGGCGCCGCGCGCCGCAGCCGGCGCGCCGGTGGCCCCTTCCAGCGGCGGCAAGTCTTGCCAGGTGCTCCAGCTGCCATCGATGCCCGACGGCGCAATCCAATGGAGCAGGCCGTCGTATCCCAAGGCCACAGCAGCGGCTTCGCCGCGTGGCGCCACGGCCGGAATCTGCGTCACGCGCAGGCCGCCCAGCGCTTGCCAGCCTTGCCAGGTGCCGTCGTGCCGTTGCTTGTTGGCCCAGACGCCGCCCAGCGGGTCGCGCGCCATCAGCCCGGCCGTGCCATCGGCATGGGTGAACGACACCAGCGGGCCGCTCGTGCGTCCGCCCAGGCTTTGCCAGCGTTGCTGGCCCGAGTCCCAGCGGTTGACGGCGGCATTGGTTTCGCCCGCGGCGAATACGACCAGGCCGCCGCGCCCATCCGGGTACAGCTGGGGGGCGATGTCCTGGCGCGACACGTAGTACGCGCGTTGCACCCAGGCGGCGGCGGGGCCGGCGGGTTCCTTGCAGCCGGTCGGGCCTGCGCAATAGTGGTAGTCGTTCCAGGCGTAGTGCTGGAAGATCACTGACTTGGTCTCAATTTCCGCTTCAGCCAGGTTGGTGGCGCGTTCCTGGCTGGGGTAATCGATGTAGCCGGTTTCGGCGTAGTTGCCGGGCGCGCGCACCATGGCTTCGCGCACCAGCCGGGCGCTTGCGATGTGGTCGGGGTGGCCGTGGCCGGCGCAACGCCAGCACAGCTGCGTGTACGGCACGCTGATGGTGTCGTCCAGATGGCGCACCGTGGTCGGCCCGTATTGGCGGATCAATTCCGCCAGCGTGTCGATCAGTTGTTCGCGCGTGTAGACCTCGGGGTTGGGGCCCAGCGTATCCACGCTTTGCCCGGCTTCAGATTCGGTGCGCGACAGCGGCGTCAGGCTGCCCCAGCCCTTGCCCAGCCAAGGGTCTTTCAGGCGCATGTGCCAGAGCTGCACGCGCGGATTGCCCTGCAAGGTGAAGCGCGCAATGTGGCGGCCGTCGGCCATGCCCACGTCCGTTTTCCACACGTCGGGCTTATGCGCCATATAGGCGTAGGCCGCGCGCACGCCGCGCTCACGGCCCAGCATGTACGTTTCGCCTTCACCGGCATCGCTGGCGGTCATGTAGACCACGCGCACGCATCCGCCCGCCTCGATGTTCGAGGCGATGTCCGGGTTCATGAATAGCAGGTCGTCGTCCAGGTGGGCGACGAAAGCCAGGTCTTTGATGCCGTGGCATTGCGCCAGCGTGGGCGGGGCGGCCAGCGCGGGCGAGCAGACTAGGGCGAAAACTGCACAGAGTAGGGCGCGTCCAAGGGGACGCATCAGGGCCGTCAACAAAGGCATAAGTGAGCGTCGCTTAAAAGGCGCGGCGCGGGAAAATGGAAGTGAAACGAGTATAGCGGCGGGGTGATGCAGCTTGATGAGCCGTGCGGCACAGGATGTTGGATAGGGTGTCCGGGTGCAATCGGTCCGTCACTTATTTTTTGCGGGTGCGCCAGCGCCGGGCGCGTGGCTCAACGCGCGGGGGAGCGCTACCCCCGCTGTCCCCGTCTGACTGCGACGACGCCGTCAGATCGCGCGCCGCCACTGCCCCGATTCCGGGCACACCACCGCGCGCGCGCCGTCCACCCACACCTGTTCGTCAGCCAACTGCTTCGCGGTGGCGGGGTCCACATCAAACGTCACGCCCAGCGCCTGCGCCACGCGGGCGTCTTCAATCGGCAGCTCCCAGGTCAGGAACCACTGCGACAGGTCTTCGTCTTCTGGAAAATCAGACGCCGTGTAGCCGCTGGCGCCGCGGCGGATGACGGCGTGGGGCTGGCAGGTATCGAACAGCATGGCCACGCCGCGCGTGAGCGGGATGCGTTGGCCCGTGTGCGGAAAATGCACGTCCAGCCCCTTGTCGTCGGAGACGAACAGATTGCAGAAGGCGGCGCTGCCGTATTGCTCGCCATCATGGTGATACCGCGCGCCCCGGCACGCCATCAAGGCGATGTCGCTTGCGGCCAGCACGTCTGCCAGGCCGATCGATTGCGTCCAGGCTTGCATGGCGCGCAGGCAATCGTCGAATGCCGGCCAGCGAAAGCGCGTGCGGGCGAGCGGCATCTGTTCCACGTCGCCGGGTTCCAGCAGGGTTTGCGTGCGCGTCTCGCGTTCCCAATCCGCTAAGACGCGGGCAGGGGGCGCGGGCGTGTCGATCACACCGTGCAAGACCGCGCCGCCGACGCTGCGGCTGCGCAGAACGTTGGCGCTCAAGTAGAAAGACGTGGAGGGCTGTGGGCTGAACATGCCGAAAAAATAGGACCAGTCCGAGGTTTCCGCGATTATGGCTTTTTTTTGGTTCGCATCCGATATCAAGCGCCGGGACGCATCGGTACACTCAGAAAAAATTTATCCATGCACTGACTAAACAATGAAAATGAATCTTGCAACGCCGCTCCTGATGATGGCGTTGAGCCTCACGGGCGCGACCGCTCACGCGCAAAGCTACGCACTGACCATGACGGGCCTGGTGACCAGCCCGTCGTGCGGGCTGACGGTTGACGCCATTGCCTTGGGCGACGTGCCGTTGTCGGAATTCACGTCGTCGAATGTGCCGGCCTCGCGGTACAGCAAGTCCTTCGACGTCAGATTGCAGAATTGCGAAGTCAGCTCCTTGTCGGCGGCCTCGTTGAAGTTCTCGGGCACGATCACCGGCAGCACGTCGATTCTGGCGCTGACGAATATGAATGGCGCGGGTGTGGCGGTAGGCATCGGCGTGCAAATCACCACGAACGATTCCCAGCATGGCAGCACCGGCACGCCCGTCAAATTTGATGGCTCTGAGTCGTATGCGTTCCGGCCGTCGTCGGGAAAGAGCAGCTATACCTTCCTGGCGAGCTATATCCGTTCACCGACGGCACCTTCACGCGCGCCCGGCACCGCCAACGCGACCGCAACGGTCACGCTGACGTACTCCTAATCACGCTCTCAAGCCGCGCGGCCTTTGCGCCGCGTGCGCCATTCAGCCAGCTCCGGCTGAAAGTCCCGCCCACGCGCCCCGTCCACGCGACCCGTCCTGGCTGATCCGCATTCGGCTCACGCCCGGCCCAGCTTCGTACTCGTCCGATTGAACGGGGGTACGGCGTCCTGCACACTTTCCCCATCGTATTTGCCCATGCCCGCCAGTGATCCTGCTGCGCGTGTCGAGCGCCGCCGCACGTTTTGCGCGTCTGTTTCGCGGCCTAGGCGCATCCTTCTCTTTTGCTATGAAAATCAACCAGATCATTCGCCGGGAATCCGGCCTGCCCGCAGTATTTACGCGCGGACAATTGGCGGCGATTGCGGTCGGCGCCGTCATTAGTTATGGCGTCGTGTCGGGCAGCGCATTTCCGCTGACGGTGGCCGGCCCCGCCGCGGTGCTGAGCTATGCAGCGGCCGCGCTGATCGCGCTGTTGTTGATGCGCTGCCTGTCAGACATGACGGCCGCCCATCCCACGCCGGGCGGTTTCGCGTCGTATGCCGAAGCGTTTCTGGGCCATCGCACCGGCTTTGTCGTGCGGGCCGCGTATGTCGTTTCCGTTGTGACGATCGTGGGAACCGAAATCGCCATGCTGGAGCGCGTGCTGGCCTGGTGGATGCCGCAGGTTCCGCCCTCGCTGGTGGTCATTGCGTTGCTGGCCGGACTGAATCTTCTGCATCTGGCGGGCGCACGTGTGTTTGCCTGGGTCGAGTTCGCATTAAGCGCCGTAAAAGGGCTGGCGTTGCTTGCCCTGATCGTGATCGCGTGCGTCTACGCCTTCAATGCCGCGCCGCCCACGGTTGACGGCGCGCGCACCGCATCGGCCACGATTCTTGCGGGCATGACTGGCCCGCAGGTGTGGCAAGCGTTCACGATTGCAACGATGGGCTTTATCGGCCTTGAAGTGATGTCGATTGCGGGTGCCGAGACCCGTGTTCCGGCCCGTGTTCCGGCCCGTGGGCTGGGCCGCTCGATGCGGCGGGCGGCGTGGTGGGTGGTGGTGCTGGTGGTGGCGGGCGTCGCCGCATCGGCATGGTTCCAGTGGCATGAGCCCGTCGCGCCCAACCTCACGCCGTTTGTGCAGTTGCTTGAACTGGCGAAGTTGCCGGGCGCGCAGCTGGCGTTCACTGTGTTGATGGCCGTGACCGTGGTGTCGGTACTGAATTGCCAGATCTATGGCGGTTCGCGCATGGTGTTCAGCATGGCCCGGGCGGGTCAGGCGCCCGCCGTGTTGGGGCGAGCCGGCAAGCTGCGCGCGCCCGTCACGGTCGTGGTGGGGGCGGCCATGCTGGTCTACGCCGCGCACCTGGTTTTTCCAGGCGTGGTGTATGTGGCCGCATCGTCCATGGCGATTACCAGCTTGCTGGCGATATGGATGGTGATCTTTCTGGCCTACATCCGCTTTCAGCAGCTTGGCGGCGAAGCGCGCGGGGCCAAGGGGGCGTGGCGCGGCATCGTGGGCGTTGTCGTGATGATGGCGATTGCGGTTTCAACGCTACAGATCGATGCCTTCGCGCCGGCCCTGTTCTATGGAATCCCGTTGTGGCTGTTGCTGTCATTGGCCGCCTTGTTATTACGCAACAAAACCGGGAATAGTCATCCCGATAATCTCGGCGGCAAACGCAAAAATATGAAAGGTTTGGTTGAGATTTAGGACGGGTACGAGTCGGAAACGTTTGGGTCGGCATATTTCGTTCTGGACCGATATTAATCACTTTCCCCGCGGACTATTATCTTTTCACGCTCATAGATAGGGCGATGCAAGGCCAAAAGCCTTTTCGTGAAATTAATACATCGAGTAATTCGAATGAGCAAGTTAGGTATCTGGGTTGATTTTTCGCAGAAGATTGTGTGCACCGAGTTGCGTCAGCAAGATCTGATTTCAGGATCGGATTGGGCCTATGACGCCAGCGACTGTGCACAGAAATTTTCGGCGATGTCGTACCAGGGATACCGCCTTTGGGCCGTGCCGTGTCTGCGATTGATGCGTAAGCATCCGGCGTTGACTCGCGTGCTGGCCACAGCCGTCCGGTGGATGGTGGCTGATATTAAATATCAGCGGGGTGTGAATAAAAAACCGCACGTAATGGGTTTGATTATTCGCCGGGGTATTTTCTGGCCCGCTAACTTGTTAATGGGTGGTTTAGTGGTCGTTGCGCGTGCCGACAGGTTCATGCACGAACGCAACACCACGGGAATCGGCATCGGTGGTTAATCAGCGAATGTGTGTTTCTTTTACGACTCAACTAAAACTGGATTTTTCCAACATCATGACTAAGACTCTTCTCAACACTCTGTTGGCCGCCTCTTTTGTGGTTGCCGCTGGCACCGCTGCTGCTGCCGACACCGGCAACATCTCCTTCCAGGGCGACATCACGCAGTCGGCTTGCTCGATCGGTGGTGGTCAGCAAGGCGCCGACATGCTTGTGAAGATGGGCAGCATCTCGACGAACATGTTCAAGGCTGTGGGCGACAAGGGCCCGCAAACCGACTTCAAGATTGCGCTGCTGGGCTGCGACCCGACCGTGTCCACCGCCGCTTCGATCTCCTTCCGTCCGGGCGCTGGCAGCGTCATCAACAGCCGCCTGCTGAGCCTGGAAAGCGGCAGCGGCGCCCAAGGCGTGGCCGTCGGTCTGGCTGACGAAAACGGCACTGCTATCGCCGTTGGCGGCGCTGGCGTGACGTACAACCTGATCTCGGGCACCAACAACTTCAACTTCAAGGCTTACTACGAAGCCACCGCCGCCACGGTGACCGCAGGTAAGGCGAACGCCCAAGCCGTGTTTGAAGTTCAGTACTCCTAAGCACGTGAAAGGGGTCTAGCGCCCCTTCTTGGCGGAACCGGAGGCTCTCTTCGGTTCCGCTCCCACCCGTACTGGGTGGGTGTCGGCCACGCAAAGCGGCGCCAAACACGGCGATCTCCCTATGGCGAGTCCGCTTCGTTTTACGCGAGGCCCGGCACAACTCCCCGAATTCCAATTGCATGCGCGCATCAGCTGTCGCTGAGCGGCAAGCGTGCGCGTCTGTATCGGCATACGACTATGAAATGCAACCTTAAATACTCCTTGGTCGCGGCGGCGCTGTGCCTGATGGCAGGCGCGGCTCAAGCCCAGCAGGCGACGGTGTCCGTCACGGGCAGAATCACCAACACCGCCTGCACCTTGTCCGTCGGCTCGGTGGCCATGGGCGACGTGCCCATCAGCGAGTTCGCGAGCAACGCCGTGCCCTCTGCGGCCTACCAGAAGAATTTCAACGTCACGCTAGGCGGCTGCTTGCTCAGCACCTTGAACGCGGCGTCGCTGAAGTTCAAGGGCACCACCATCAACGATGCCTCTACGCTGGCGCTGGCCTCGGGTACGGGCGCGGCGTCGGGCTTTGGCGTGAGGATGTTCGCAACCGACACCACCCACGGCGCGGCAATGGTCAATTTCAACGAAGCCTCGACCCACAACTTCAACATTTCGTCGGGCAAGAGCACCTACCAGTTCACCGCGTACTACTACAAGTACGGCACGACTGCGAAGCCCGGCACCGCCAATGCTTCCGCCACGGTGACGCTCACTTACTCCTGATTTTTCTTCGTCATCCCGGCGCCGTTCGGGATGACGCTTTCCCCTGCACTAATCGTTTGCGCGCCGCAGCGCTTGAACCTGCCGGACATAGCCATGACTCTACTCTTCAAACGCCTCCTTCCCGCGTGCGTCGCCGCTTCCTGCGTGCTTGCCGGCAGCGCCGCTCACGCAGCCATTCAGTTGTCCAGCACTCGCGCGATCATGAACGAGAAAGACCGCAACGTTGCGGTCTTCGCCAAGAATCTGACGGCCACGCCGTTCGTGGTGCAGGCCTGGATCGATGGCGAAAAAGAAGAGATGGAAACGCCGTTTTTCATCACGCCGCCGCTGAGCCGCTTTGACGGGTCTTCCGAGCGCAGCCTGAACATCACGCGCGTGGGCGACGATATGCCCAAGGACCGCGAGTCGTATTACTGGATCAATGTGCTGGAGATTCCGCAAAAGAGCGAGTCGAAGGACAACAGCCTGACGCTGGCGACGCGCACGCGCATCAAACTTTTCTACCGCCCCGCCGCCATCGACAAGATGCCGCGCGGCGCCGAGCAATCGAAGTGGTCGATCGCGCGCGACGGCAAGAGCTGCCGCCTGGCGGTTGACAACACGTCGGCCTACAACATCAACTTTGCTCGCGTCGATGTGCCCGGCGAGCCGGAAGGCCTGGGCAAGACCGTCGTCGCCAAGCCGCTGGCAACCACCTACATCCCGCTGGGCAAGTGCCCGGCAGGCGCCGTGTCCGTGACGCCGCAGGTCGTCAATGATTACGGCGTCATCGAAGCGTGGCCGACGGTCTCCGCAGGCGAGCGCGGCGCAGAGGCCGTGCAAGCAACGGTCGGAGGCCAGAAGTGATACCTAGGCGTATGCCATGCCGTCCCGTTGCACTGGGCATGGGGGCCATCCTGGGCCTGGCGAGCACTCAACTCATCTGGTCCGCCGAGCTGGCGCCGTCGCCGGTTTCGGCCGCAGCGCAGGAGCAAACCCAGGCGCCTGCGGCGTTCGACAATAGCTTTTTGCATCGCGGCAGCAGTCAGCCCAGCGTTGACCTGTCGGTGTTCGCGTTTTCGAACCGCGTGCTGCCGGGATTGAAGTCGGTGTCGGTGCGCCTGAACGGCCAGTTCCTGGGCGTGAGAGATGTGGATTTCGTGCAGGTTGACGACAAGGAAGATGCGCAACCCTGTCTGCCCGTGCCGTTCCTGGAAGACATCGGCGTGAACATGCTGGCGTTCCCGAAGTTGGCGCAAGACAAGGACGTGCAATGCACCAAGACGCTGGAATTCATTGCGTCGTCCTCGGCGGCGTTTGACGCCGACAAGAACGTGCTGACGCTGTCGATTCCGCAAGCCGCGCTGGTGCGCCAGGCGCGTGGCGTGGTGTCCCCTGACTTGTGGGATGTGGGCGAGACCGCGTTCTGGTCGTCCTACCGTTTGTCGTACAACGACATGCGCAGCTCGGGCGGCCGAAGCAGTTCCAGCGGCCACTCCAGCTTTCTGAGCCTGCGCAACGGCTTCAATCTGGACGCCTGGCGCCTGCGCGCCAACGGCACGTTCTATGACAACGATGGCAGTTCCAAGTGGGACTGGAGCGACTTCTATGCCGAGCGCGATGTGGCTGCCTGGCGCGGCTGGCTGCGCTTAGGCGACAGCTCGACCTCTGGCAACGTCTTCACGTCGACGCGCTTTCGCGGCGTGCAGTTGCGCTCTGATGAAGGCATGCTGCCGGACAGCATGCGCGGCTACGCGCCCATCGTGCGCGGCGTGGCGCCCAGCAATGCCAAGGTGACGGTGCGCCAGAACGGTCATGTGATCTATTCCACCTTCGTGGCGGCCGGCCCGTTTGTGATTGACGACCTGTATTCCACGCCCGGCGCGGGCGACCTTGAAGTTGAAGTCGAGGAACTGGGCGGCCGCACGACGCGGTTCTTCCAGCCGTTTTCCGCCTTGCCGGCGATGATGCGCGAAGGTATCTGGAACTACAACTTTGCGGTGGGCCAGTACCGGCCCACCTATGGCGACGCCAAGCCGATGCTGGGCCAGGCCACGCTGGCCTATGGCTTGCCCTTTGGCTTGACAGCCTATGGCGGCTGGACCAGCGCGGCTGACGGCTATCACGCGGGCGCGATTGGCCTGGCCCTGAACATGCAATCCCTGGGCGCGGTGTCGGTGGACACCACCAATTCGCGTTCGCGTCAGCGCGACGGCAAGACGCTGGTCGGCACGGCGGCGCGCATCCAATATGCGAAGTCGTTCCCGGGCAGCGGCACGGACTTCACGCTGGCGGGTTACCGCTATAACTCAACCGGCTATCGCAGCCTGGAAGACGCCGTGCGCGACCGCACGGAAGGCGACCTGTTCCAGGGCTATCAGCGCCAGCACGAGTATCAGTTGTCGTTGTCGCAACGCCTGGGCAATGTGGGCTCTTTGTCGTTCAACTACTACGGCATCGGCTATCGGAATGCGCCGCGCAAGGCCGAGTACATGCAGATGGGGTTCTCAAGCGCGATCGGCCGAGTCGGCTATTCGCTGAACCTGGGCAGGAACAAAAGCCCCTGGCAGGACAGCCAGACCACCATCATGTTGACGCTGAGCCTGCCGCTGGGCGGCACGAACACGGGCAGCTATGCCATGAACCACAGCTCGGGCCAGGGCACCAGCCACGACGTCAACCTGAACGGCGCATTGACGGACGATTACGCGGCCACCTATGCCTTGCAAACGGGCGTGACGAGCGGCGGCACCGATAGCGGCGGCCATGCCTATGGGTCGCTGGGTTATGCCTCGCCCATCGGCCAAGCCAACCTGAGCCATGCGTATTCGCGCAACAACTCCAGCACCAACGTCGATTTCAGCGGCGCCTTGGTGGTGGACCGCAAGGGGGTGCTGCTGGGCCAATCGTTGGGCGAAACCGCCGTGGTGGTGGACGTGCCGGGCGCGGCCGGGGTGCAAGTGGACTCCTATCCGGGCGTGCGCACCGACAGCTCGGGCCGTGCCTTGATTCCCTACGCCAGCCCATACCGTGAAAACCGTATTTCGCTGACACCGAACCATGACGATATGACCGCGACGATTCAAGAGAACGTGCAGACCGTGGTGCCGACACGTGGGGCCATCGTCGTGGCGCATTTCAATACGGAATTGGGGCGTACGCTGCTGGCGACGTTGCGTGGCGCGGATGGCGCGGAAGTGCCGTTCGGCGCAGCGATCTACAACGTTGACGGCGAGCAGCGCGGAGTGGTCGGGCCGGTGGGGCGGGCATGGCTGACTGGCCTGCAAGGCGCGAACCGCTTCATCGTGAAATGGGGCGCCAACCAGGAACGGCAGTGCGCGTTTGACATTGATGTGTCGGGCGAAGAACTGAAGACCGACGAAGTGAAAAAGGAACTGACATGCGCATGATCGGACTGTCGCGCACTATCGTGAAAAGTCGGGGCGGCGTGCGGAGGCCTGTGTTGCCCGCCCGAGCGCTGCCCGCCGTAGCGGCCACCTTCGCCCTGGTGGCTTGTCTGGGCGGCATCACCGGGACCGCCTACGCCGGTCCGCTGGACACGCGCGCCGTGTCGTGCACCGTGAACAGCGGGGGCACGACAAGCAAGGGCAATCAGTATTACGCGTACTCCTCGACGGCCAACGTGTATTCCCTCAGCCCGACACGCACCGTCCAACCCATGCCCGCGCCGGGTACGACCGGCAGCGTGCTGTTTTCGACGGTGGAGCGCGTGCTGCCTCAGTATGAAGGCGCGTCGCAAGGCTATGCGGCGCCGTTGTACAACTGCCCGCCCGGCACCCAGGAATATTTCCGGGGCAACGGCAGCTACGATTCCTATTCCAGAAGCTATGCGACTGGCTTGCAAGGTATCGGATATCGCGTCTATTACTACATCGGCAATGGCGAGGAGTTGGCCGCGCCGCAGACATTTGACAATACCTATGCGACGGGCGCGTTGGTGTTCCCGATGTCGTCAAGCGCACGCGGCACCTACCGCACGCGTATCGATTTCGTGGCGACGGGCGCCACGATCAAGCCGGGCGTCATTGTTGGAAGCAACATCTTTGGCCAGGCCTCGGTGTCTGCCGGCTCAGCGCCGGCGGGCTTGTATCGCGTGGGCATGAGCGGCAATATCACCGTCACCGCGCCGACCTGCCAGATCAAGAATCCGCAAAGCCAGACGATCGCGCTGGGTAACGTTACCGCCACCGCCATGAATAGCGGAGCGGGCGAAAACGCCTTGTATACCAGCGAATTGCAGGTGGATTGCGGCATGAGCAGTCAGGCGTCGCCCACGGTCAAGTTGACGACGAACTATGCGGCCAATGGCTCGCCCGACACGGTCTCGAACCAGGCCCAAAACGGCGCGCAGGGCGTGGGCGTCAGGCTGTGGCTGTGGAACCCGGGTTTGAACAACTTTGAACGGGCGTCGTTCAACAGTACCTTGCCCAATCGCGGTACGCTCATCAGCTCAACGCCAAATTCCACGTGGTCGTACAAACTGGGCGCGTCTTATCTGCGCACGGGGGGCACGGTCACGGCGGGGTCGGTGTTGTCGACGGCGACCATCACTTTTACCTATAGTTAACGCCGCCGCCCGGGCGCTTTGGGCAGAAGATCAACCCCATCTTTCATGGTGCGTTAATGCGAGCCAAGTTCGAATCTGATATCCCCCCCTTGCCCGAAGACCCCGAATTCCGGGAGAAACTGGCGACCATTGTTTCTTCCATCGGCCGGTGCGACCGTGACGCGTTGCTGGAAGGAAAATCCTTCGCAACCGTGATGAGCGATTTTGATTCGATCATGGTGCTTGAGATCCTGCTGGAAATCGAAACTGAATTCCACATCACTACGGACGACATGCTGCCGACCGACGGGGCATACAAGCCGCAGGAAATCACGAACGCGTTTCCGCAAGACCTGGACGGGCTGATGGCCTATATGCGCACGGTCGTCGTTCGGGTTGCCGAGGAAAAAGTGGCGGCAAAGGAAGCGGCACGGCTGGCGGCCTTGGCCGCGACCGACGCGCCCACGCCGCAACCCCCTGAAAAGGCTGATAAAGATGCAACGTAGAAGAGTCTTCATCACGGCGGTTGGCATGGCTACGCCGCTGGGCGACACGGCGGATAAAACGTTCGACGCGCTGATGGCGGGAAAATGCGGCGTGGGCAAGCATCCCGACGCCGCCATCGACAAGCAGGTCGGCTTCATCCGCGAACCGCTGGACGTGGATGCCTCGCCCAGCCAGTTGCGGTCGATGGACCGCGTGGCGATGGTGGCGCAGTACGCCGCCGATCAGGCGCTGGCCGCCGCCGCGCTCAGCGCCGAACAGAAAAAGCAATGCGGCGTGTTTGTGGGAACGGGGATCGGCGGCGTGTCGTCCTTGTCGGAAGCCATCGAGATCCATCACGGCCTGGCGCCCCGGCGCACGTTCCTGGTGGTGCCGTCGGTGATGCCCAATGCCGCCACCGCGCAAATCGCGCAGACGCTCAAGACCACGACCGAGGCGCAGACCTACGCCACCGCCTGTTCCGCCGGGGCCGTGGCCATCGGCGAGGCCTTTCGCCGCATCCGCGACGGTTATCTGGACGTGGCCATCGCGGGCGGAACCGAGTCCATGTTGACGGAAACCATCGTCACGGCCTGGAAGCAGCTGCATGTGCTGAGCGCGGAGCTGTCTGAAGACGGCAGCGTCGGGGGCTGCCGCCCGTTCAGCGCGCGCCGCTCGGGCTTCGTGCTGGCCGAAGGCGCGGCCATGCTGGTGCTGGAATCGGAAGCGCATGCGCGCGCGCGCAACGCGGTGGTGATCGCCGAACTGGTGGGCTACGGCGTCAGCAACGACGGCACGCATCCGCTGCGGCCCGACGACGAAGGGCAGGCCCTGGCCATGTCGCGGTGCTTGTCAGACGCCGGCCTGACGCCCGAGGACATCGGGTACATCAACGCGCACGGCACGGGCACCTACGTGGGCGACCGCATCGAAACCTCGGCCATCAAGCGCGTCTTTGGTGAGCGCGCCGGGTTGGTTCCGGTCAGCAGCATCAAGGGGGCGCTGGGGCACACGATCGGCGCGGCGGGCGCCATCGAGGCCGCCGTCACCGCGATGTCGTTGCGCCAGGCCCAGGTGCCGCCGACCTTGTTCTTCGAACCCGGCGATGAGCAGTGCGATCTGGACTATGTGCCAGGCGCGGCACGGCCGCTGCCGGGGCTTCAGGCGGCGCTGAGCAACTCGTTCGGCATGGGTGGCAACAACGCCGTCCTGGCCTTCAAAAAAGCAAGCTGATGCGCCTGCCGGAGCGTCAGTTGCATGGGAAACCGCGCCCGCATCGCGGGATAAGCATGGAGTTTTGATCAGTCCCATGCGTCAGGCGGGCGTCTTCGGTCGAGTCCGATTGCCCCGCCGTCTGAACCTGGATAGCCTCACTGTCAATCCTTAGCCAAAACATAAAGGACACAGATGAGACACCTCCTGCGTATTCCGTTCGTCAAGCACGACCTTCGCCGTCGTCATCGCGTTGCCCTTGCGCGCAAGCCGGGCATTGCGCGCGGCGGCAGGCGTGGCTTCTTCAACGGTTTAAGGTGAGGGACGCCGTGCGAGACGTCATTCGCGTTGTCTTGGCCGACGGGCACCCCATTTGCGTCAAGGGCGTGCAAATCGAGATATCCGTGGCCGATATTGCCCAGGTTGTCGCCTGCGCCTTCAATTCCACCGAGCTGTTCGACATTCTGGACACGCACCACTGTGACGTGCTTGTCAGCGACTACGTCATGTCGGGGGCGGATTTTGGTGATGGTCTGAGCATGTTCGCGCGGATACAGGAGCGCTATCCCCGCCTAAAACTGGTGGTGCTGACGTCGCTTGATAATCGCATCGTGTTGCAGGCGCTGGAAGCGCTGGGGGTGCGCGCCATCGTCAGCAAGGGTGACATGCCCGAGCATTTGCGCCGGGCCTTGTACGCCGCATGGTGTGGCGAGCCGTACCGGTCGCCACGCATCCAGGCGGCGCTGGAATCGGATACCGCCGCCGAGCATGAAGACCCGCTGACCCGGTGCGAAGTTGAAGTGGTGCGCCTGTTCCTGTCGGGCTTCTCGCTTGGAGAGATCGCCCAGAAATTCCATCGCAGCAAGCAGACGGTCAGCGCGCAAAAGCGGGCGGCCATGCGCAAGCTGGACGTACACAGCGATATGGATCTGGTGCGTTACGGGCTGAGAAGCGGGCTGGCGGCGTGAGGGATCGGCGCCCGTTCTGATCTTGATGTTGCATTTCAACAATTGGGATTGCGCGTCCTCTGGCGCGAGGGTAAGGTCGCAACGTAGGATTTATCCGATGTTGGGCTTACAGGGGTGATCGTTGGGGACTTTCACGGTAGTGGTGGCGATGCTGGTCGCCGTTTTGCTCAGCGGCGTGATCGTCCGGCTGATTCCCCTTGCCATTCCCTTGCCGTTTGTGCAGATCGCGCTGGGCTTTCTGATCGCCGCCGTGTTTCAGCGCGGCGTACTGATCGAACCCGATATCTTCTTCCTGCTGTTCCTGCCGCCCTTGCTGTTCCTGGATGGCTGGCGGGTGTCGAAGCTGGCGGTGATTCGCGAATCGTCCTCGATCTTGCAGCTGGCGTTCGGCCTGGTATTTCTGACGGTGATTGGCGTGGGTTACCTGATCCACTGGATGATTCCCGACGTGCCGCTGCCGGTTGCATTCGCCATTGCCGCCATTGTGTCGCCCACGGACCCCGTGGCGGTCGAGGCGATCTCGCGCCGCGTCCACATTCCCCGCCGCATGATGGCGATTCTGGAAGGCGAGGCGCTGTTCAACGATGCAAGCGGACTGGTTGCGTTCCGCTTCGCCGTGGCGGCAGCCGCCACCGGTACGTTTTCGCTGTCGGACGCCGCGCTGTCGTTTCTCTGGGTGTCCATCGCGGGCCTGTCGATTGGCGCGGGGCTGACGTGGCTGATCATGCAGGTGCGCAGGTTCATCACCAAGCGGCTGGGCGAAGAGCCGGGCTCGGAAGTGTTGCTGAGCCTGCTGACGCCGTTCTTCGTGTATTTCGTGGCCGAACACGCCAACGCTTCCGGCATCCTGGCGGCCGTGGCGGCCGGGGTCATGATGAGCTATTCCGAGCTGTCCGGCCGGGCGCTAGCCGCCACGCGCATGGAACGCCGCGCCGTTTGGGACATGGTGCAGTTCACGCTGAACGGCATGATTTTCGTGCTGCTGGGCGAACAGTTCCCGACCATTCTGGCCGGATTGTCGCGTGCCGCGGGCGAGGCGGGCGGGCTGTCCCTGTACTGGTTGCCGGTGTACGGGCTGGCGGTGTGCCTGGGCCTGATCCTGTTCCGCTTGCTGTGGGTGACGGTGTCGCTCAAGCTCAGCGCGATGGCGGCGCGGCGGCGCGGGACGGAACCGCCCGAGGTGGGCATTCGGGTGATTCTTGCGGTGTCCGTGGCGGGCGTTCGTGGCGCGGTTACGCTGGCGGGCGTCATGACGCTGCCGTTCGCGCTGGATAGCGGCGCGCCGTTTCCCGCACGCGATCTGGCGGTGTCGCTGGCGGCCATGGTCATTGTGTTTTCATTGCTGCTGGCCAGCCTGACCTTGCCCAGCCTGATGCGCGGCCTGCACTTTCCCGCCAACAGCCGCGTGCAACGCGAAGCGTCTTTGGCGCAGGAAGCCATGTTGCAGGCCGCGCTGGACAGCGTGGCCGCGGGCGCCAAGCGCCGGGTTGCGGAACATCCCGACGAGGCCGCCCTGTATCTGGAAGTGGCCGACAGCCTGACCGCCACCTTGCGCCGCCAGGCGGGCGAGGCGCCGGACGGCACCTCCGCCGAACAGGTCGCCAAACAAGCCGCCATTGAACGGCAGTTGCGGCTGGAGGCGATAGCGGCCTCGCGCGATGCCGTCTTCCACCTGGCGCGCACCCACCGTATTTCCGATTCACTGGCGCGCGAGCATGCGCGTTTGCTGGACCTGCACGAAGCGCATTTGCGTTAGAGGGCGTGCGCCCCTGGCCGCGTGTCAGGGTGACGGCGCGTGCGCTACTGAACGCTTTCCACCGGCTCGATGACTTTGAAGGGTGAAGAAAAAGAACATGGCTAGCTTTCCGATGCATTGGCCCGCTGTCACCGCCGCCGTCCTGCTATCAGGCTGCGCTCCGCGCAGCGCGCCCTACGTGACGGTGTTCGATTCCTATTTTCCGGCCTGGATACTGTGCGCCGTGATCGGCGTTGTGGGCGCATCGCTCATACGCGTGCTGCTGGTGCGTTGGGGTATTGACGACGTGATGCCATTACGCGTGCTGGTGTACCTGAGCCTGGCCGCCGCGCTGATGTTCCTGAGTTCGCTTCTGTTTTTCACCCGCTGACTTTCACCCGCTGACTTTCACCTGCTGACCATGCCGACCTTCAAGTCCTCTTCCAACAAGCGGCGCATCGCGGTGGTGATGGCCGTGCTGATCGTGGTGCTGGCCGTGGCGGCCGGGCTGGCGTATGTGATGCGGATGCAGGCCAAGCCGCTATCCGAAGATGCGGTGCTGACGACCGACGTAGCGCGCGTGGCCGCCGCCGTTCCGGGCCGCGTCGTGGCGCTGAACGTGCGCGAGAACAGCCAGGTCACCCGTGGCCAGGTGCTGTTTGCGATCGACCCGGAGTTCTATCGCTTGCAGGTTGAGCAGGCCGCCGCAGGCTTGCGCATGGCGGAAGCGGCGCTGAGCTCGCGCGGCCGGTCGGTGCAAGCCGAGCAGTCCAACGCCACCATCGCGGCCGAACAGATTGCTCGGGCGCGCGCCAATGCGGCGCTGGCGGCGCAGACGTGGGAACGGCTGAATGCGCTGCTACCCAAGGGCTACGTAACGCGCCAGCAGGTAGACGAAGCGGCCACGCTCAAGCGCAATGCCGAGACCAGCCTGAAGGAAGCGCAGGCGCAGCTGGCGGCCGCGCAGGCGCTGGTCGGCGACGCCGAGGGCGCGCAAGCGCTGGTGGCCGAACGGCGCGCGGCGCTGGCCATTGCCGAACGCCAACTGCGCGAAACCGAAGTCAAGGCGCCGTTCGATGGCCGGGTCGCCGGCTTGTCGATCACCGAGGGCGATTACATGGTGCCGGCGCAGTCTGCGTTTTCACTGATCGACACAACGCGCTGGTTTGCCACGGCCACGTTTCTGGAAACCGAGTTGCCCGCCATCCAGCCCGGCGATTGCGCCACGGTGTACGTGGCCGCTGACCGCCGGCTGGGCTTGAAGGGCGTGGTGGAATCCACCGGCTGGGGCGTCAGCGCCGAAGACCTGATCAACCTGCCGCGCCGCTTGCCCTATGTGCCCAAGTCCTTGAACTGGGTGCGAGTGGGCCAGCGCTTTCCCGTCCGCGTGAAGCTGGATAACCCGCCCGCCGAACTGATGCGCGTGGGCGCGTCGGCCGTCGTCTTGGTCGATCATGAAAAGCGGTGTTGACGCCGCCTGGCTGAGCCAGCTCGCGCCCTTTCCAGGCCGGGCGGCGATGGCGTGGCGGACTGCGCTGGTCTGCGCATTGACGGCCATGGTCGCCATGACCTACGGCATTCCCGAGTCGGCCATCAGCTGCTATCTGGTGTTCTTCGTGATGAAGCCGGACGCGGCCGAAAGCTCTTTGCTGGCGGTGGCGCTGTCGGTGCTGGTGATGCTTGTCGTCGGCGTGCTGCTCTTGCTGACCAACCTGACGCTGGCGCAGCCGGCCATGCGCATTGTGGCGCTGGCGGTGTCGTCGCTATTGCTGTTGTTCCTGGCCTCAGCCAGCAAGCTGGGGCCGCTTGGCGGCATCATCGCGCTGGTGCTGGCGTTTGGCTTGACGCTGCTGAGCTACGTGCCGGTTGGCGAAGCGGCCACGCGGGGCATCCTGTATGCGTGGCTGATGGCGACGATGCCGATGGCGCTGGTGCTGATCGTCAGCATCACGATCGGCCGGCGGCCGCTGACGTTGCTGCGCACGACGGTTGGCGACCGGCTGGACGCCGTTGCCACGTATCTGGAAAGCGGCGGACGCGCGGGCCGCGCGCGTCTTCGCGAGATGCTGGGCGAAGGGCAAGAGGAATCCATGAAGCGCTGGGGGCTGCTGCGCGGGCTGGCGCTGGCGCGGCGCGATGAAACGCGTCGTTTGGGAATGGCGTTGCAAGAGTCCTACCGGCTGCTTTTCGCCGCGCTGGCGATGCGTGGCGGCGGGCAGGATGCGCTCGCCGCTCGTGCGCGCGAGGCCGGGCAGGCCCTGGCCGCGGGCCGCGCTGCGCCGGCCGCCGCCGGCCCTCCTACGCATTCCCCGACGCACGCCCCGGTGCACGACTCCACGCAACCCCCCACGCACCTTCCCACGCATTCCCCGGTACCCGACTCCACGCACAACCCCACGCAACCCGCCGCAGCCCGGCAAGCGTGGCGCGCACTGTCGGCAATGGGGGGCGACGCCTCCACCATGCCCGCTCCGCAGCCCGCCGAACCGTTCATGGCGCCCGATGCGTTCAGCAATCCGGAACACGTGCGTTACGCCATCAAGACCACAGCCGCTGCGCTGATCTGCTACCTGATCTACTCCGCGCTGGATTGGCAAGACATCCACACCGCGATGATCACGTGCTACGTCGCCGCCTTGGGTTCCGTAGCGGAAACCACGCAAAAGCTCATGCTGCGCATCATCGGCTGCCTGATCGGCGCGGCGATGGGCGTGGGCGCCATTCTGTTTTTGATCCCGCACATGAGCAGCGTGGGCAGCTTGATGGTGCTGGTATTCGCCGGCGCGTTCGTGGCGGCTTGGGTGGCGGTGGGCTCGGAGCGCGTGTCGTATGCGGGCGTGCAGATTGCGCTGGCATTCATGATGACGGTGTTGCAGGGCTTCGGCCCCAGCATCGATATGTCTGTCGCCATGGACCGCGTGATCGGCATCTTGCTGGGCAACGTGGTGCTGTACCTGGTGTTCACGCAGTTGTGGCCCGTTAGCGTTGGCCACCGGGTGCGCGAAGATCTTGGGCGCGCGCTGGAGGGCTTGGCGAAGTTGGCGCGGCTGGGAGAGGGCGGGCGCGACCGGGCGGTGGCGCAGGCCAGCGCAGTTGCCGGGCAACTGGCGGGCATCCGGCGCGCGCTGGGGCTGGCCACGCTGGAACCCCGAACGCTGCGGCTGGATAGCGCCCGCTTGCGGGAATTGATCGCGGTCACGCAGTCGGTGCAGGCGCTGTGCATGCGCTTGCTGATCGACGCGCCTGAGCCGGACGAGGCGCTTGCCGCACGCCTGGAGGCCATGGCGCACGCGGTGCGCAACGATGAGCCAGGAAGCGTCAAGCAGGTGAACCAACTGATGGAAGGGCAATAGGATGGACGTACGGATAGCCTCGGCGGGGCGTGCGGCGGCGATGGGGCTGGGCGCCATCGCATGCCTGATGGCGCTGACTGCATGCGTGGCCACCGGCAACCAAGGCGCGCCCGAGTCGGCGCAACGGCAGTGGCAGTCATCCGATGCGCCCGCCGAATGGCGCGCGCTTGCCGTGTCGGGCGCGGCTGCCGCCAATCTGCCCGGCCAGCCGCCGCCATTGGACCCCAGCCGCGAATACGATCTGCCCGCTCTCATCGACCTGGCCCAACGCAACAGCCCCGACACCCGGCTCGCATGGAGCCAGGCGCGTCAGGCCGCATCCACCGTGGGCATCGCCGACGCCACGTTCCTGCCGATGCTGTCGGCGCACGTGGTGGGCGGCTACATCTCTACGCGCAATCAACTGCCTGAAATCCTGGGGCAGCGTCCGCACGTGGATACGAGTTCCAGCGGCGTGGTGCCGCTGGCGACCTTGCAATGGCTGCTGTTCGATTTCGGCCAGCGCAGCGCCTTGCGCGACAGCGCGCGCAGCCTGTCGCTGGGCGCCAATTTTCTCTACAACGGTGCGCACCAGAAGCTGATCTACAGCGTGATGAGCACCTATTACGAACATGACGCGGCGCGCCAGCGCAGTGAGATCGCCAAGGCGTCGTTGGGCAATAGCGAAGCGGTGCTGGCGGCGGTGGACGCGCGGCGGCGCAACGGCATGGCCACCACCATCGAGCTGGCGCAGGTGCGGCAACTGGTGGCGCAGGCGCGCTTGCGCGTCGTCACGACGCAAGGCGCCGAACGCAACACATACCAGGCGCTGGCCGCGGCAGTGGGTATTGACCCCACCGCCACGCTGCGCATCGCACCCCTGACTCGGCGGCCGCTGCCGCCTGCGACCGATGTCGCCAGCCAGGAGATCCTGCATCAAGCGCTGGCCGACCGGCCGGACGTGATGGCGAGCGTGGCGGCGCTGAAAGCGGCGGAGCATTCCGTGGACGCCGCGCGCGCGGACTTTCTGCCCAAGGTGTATTTGGCGGGCTTTGCCGCCGCCGGTAACCGCAACCTGGATGTGGGCAACCTGCCCATTCTTGCGGGCCAGTCGAACGCCAACGGGGTGATCGTCGGGATCAGCGTGCCGATCTTTGATGGCGGCCTGCGCAGCTCGCGTTTGCAGGACGCACGCGAACGCGTGCAGGCCTCGCAAGCCGCGCTGTCCAAGTTGCGGATGGAAGCGATGCGCCAGATTGTGGTGGCATCCACCACGCTGGAATCCGCGTTGCAGGCTAACGAAGCCGCGACAAGCCTGGAGGAAGCCGCCACGCTGACCTACGACGCCGCGCTGGATGCATACCGGCATGGCGTAGGCACCGTTACCGCCGCCACCGAGGCCGCCAATGGTTTGCTGGCCGCGCGCAGTGCGCGGGCCGATGCGTATTCCGCCGCCTTGACCGGCGCGGCCACACTGGCTTTTTCGCTGGGGCGCATCAACGCCGACAGCGCGCAATAAGTCTTCAGACACGAATCCAACCCGGGAGTCACCTTCATGTTCGATGTGGATGCCACGTCCATCAACCGGCTAAGCGCCGTCAACTGCGGCTGCCACAACCCGGCCGCCGCCCGCATCAACGCGTTGTACGCCGTGCATGAAGCGGCATCGGCGAATCTTGGCGGCGCCACGGCGTCGGTTGCCGGTGCTGCGACTGTCGCAGCACCGGCTGCCACAGCACCGGCTGCCGCAGCATCGACAGCCGCCACCGCCCCTCACAGCACCGCCGCACCGCATCCCGCCGCCCATCCGCCCATCGCCTTTGTGAACGTGCGCATCTTCGATGGCGTCTCGGACGCACTCCTGACCGGCATGCGCGTGGTAGTGGAAGGGCGCCAGATCAAGGCGGTGGAGCCGCAATCCCTGCCGCTGCCGGAAGGCTGCCAGGTGATCGACGGCAAGGGTGGTGTGCTGATGCCCGGCCTGATCGACGCGCACTGGCATTCGATTTTGGCGCGCCCCAGCATCCTGATGGCCATGACCGCCGACTTCAACTACGTGCATACGATGGCCGTGGTGGAGGCGGGCGCCACGTTGATGCGCGGCTTCACCACGGTGCGCGACATGGGCGGTCCGGCCTTTGGCCTGAAGCGCGCCATCGACGAAGGCCTGACGCCGGGGCCGCGCATTTACCCGTCGGGCGCCTTCCTGAGCCAGACCTCCGGCCACGGTGATTTCCGGCTGTTGTCCGATCTGCCGCGCTCGCCGGAGGGCGGGCTGAGCTATGTGGAAAAAGTGGGCGTCACCGCGATCTGCGACGGGGCGGATCAGGTGCTGCTGCGCGCGCGCGAACAGTTGATGCGCGGCGCGTCGCAGCTGAAGTACATGGCGGGCGGCGGCGTGATGTCTTCCTACGATGGCCTGGACGTGACCGAGGGCTCGCTGGAAGAACTGAAGGCGGCCGTGACCGCGGCGGAAAACTGGGGGACCTACGTGACCGTGCACGCCTACACTTCGCGCGCGGTCGGCATGGCGCTGGATGCGGGCGTGCGTTGTATCGAGCACGGCCAGTTGATTGACGAAGACACCGCGCGCCGTATTGCGGACATGGGGGTCTGGTGGAGCTTGCAGCCCTTTCTGGATGACGAAGACGCCGTGCCCACGCAGTCACCGTCGTCGCGCCAGAAGCAGCTGGCCATGGTCGCCGGCACCGACCGCGCCTACGAGATGGCGCACCGCCTGGGCATCAAGACCGCGTGGGGCACGGACACGCTGTTCGACGCGCGGCTCGCCACGCGCCAAGGCGCGCAGCTGGCGAAGATGAGCCGCTGGTACGGCGCGGCCGAGGTGCTGCGCATGGCAACCAGCGTGAATGGTGAGCTGTGCGCCATGGCCGGCCCGCGCAATCCGTATCCCGGCAAGCTGGGCGTGGTGCAAGCCGGCGCCATGGCCGACCTGCTGCTGGTGGATGGCAACCCGCTTGAGAACCTGCAACTGATCGCGCAACCCGAGCAAAGCCTGAGCGTGATCATGAAAGACGGCAAGGTCTGCAAACCCGCGCAGGGGTAAGCGCCGCCGCTGCCCCCTTTTCACTTTCGTACTAATCCGATCTGTCCGGGTGCCGTAGCGGGACAAGTACGAGATGAATTGCGGGGCACGGATACTACATTGGCTGCATTTGGACCTGACAAAGCCCAGGAGGCTGGATGCGCCATGCAGATATCTCTCATCATTGCCGATGATCATCCCGCCCTGATCACCGGCGTCAAGCACGAACTGGCGGACTTTCACACCATCTCCATCGTGGGCACGGCCAGCAATTCGACGGAAACGTTCGAGTTGCTGGCGAAATCGCACTGCGACGTGCTCGTGACCGACTACGTGATGCCCGGCGGCGAGTTCGGCGATGGCATGACCATGCTGTCGTTTCTGCGCCGCCGTTATCCCGACCTGAAGATCATTGTGTTCACGACGATCGACAACCGCGCCATGGTGGCCGAGATGGTGAAGATCGGCGCGCATGCGGTGTTGAGCAAGGTGGATGTGATCGGGCATCTGATCTCGGCCATCCATGCGGTGTATGCCGGCGCCACTTACTTTTCGCCGAAGTTCCGGTCATCCTCCGCTGTTGGCCGCGTGGCGCAGATCGACCCCGCGCAAAAGCTCACGCGGCGCGAGACCGAAGTGGTGCGCCTGTATGTGTCGGGCGTCTCCATCAACGAGATCGCCAGCCAGTTCAATCGCAGCAAGCAAACCATCAGTTCGCAGAAGACCAGCGCCATGCGCAAGCTGGGCATTGAGCGCGATGTCGAGCTGTTTCGCTTTGCCTACGAAACCGGGCTGTTGACCGAAGGCGGTGCGCAGAGCGAGCACGACACGATGGACGCGATGCTGGCCGAGCACGAGTAGCGCGCGCGGAGCCGTTTTGGTACTAGTCAGATTGTTCGTGCAGGGGCGTCAGACCATACTGAGTCCACTATGCGAGTCGTCAATATGGTTCATCACATCTCCCCTCAACGGTCGGGCAGCGCCCGCGGATTGGCCGCCATCAAAATGGGTTGCGCCCCGCGCAGCGCCACGGCGTTGAATGCGTTGCTCGACGGCGGAATATTGCACACGTTGCGCAGCGTCTGCGGCCTGGATGCTCTGGCCATCGCGCTGCGCGAACAGGCGGCGGATCTGGTCGTATGTGAAGTCACCGGCGTCGCTTGTGAAGGGCTGCTGGTGCCGGGGCGCCTGCAAGGCGAAGTCCAGGCTGGCCGCCTGCCGCGCATGCCCGCCGTGCTGTGGATCAGCGATCTGCCGCGATGTGTGCTGGACGCGTATGCCAGCGGACTGCGCGCGGCGGGCGCCGTGATCCACATCGTGCGTAGCGCGGCGTTCATTCCGGCCGCGCTTGCCCGTTTTTCGCAGTGGCAAGAGCCGGTCAAGCCCGACGCGCCCGCGCCGCGCTTTACCGATGAAGATGTGATTTTGGCGCTGGGCGCCAAGGACGGCATCCGCGTGGTGTTGCAGCCGCAAGTCGACCTGGCCACAGGAAGAGTTCTTGGCGCCGAGGCGCTGACCCGGTGGCGTCATCCGCAGGCAGGCGATGTGCCGCCAGCGGAGTTCGTGCGGGCGATCAGCCGGCTGTCGATGGACCCGATGCTGTTCCACTTCGTGACGGAACGCGTGCTGGACGTGCAGGCGCAATTGGCGGGCCAGGGCGTGTCGCAGCGCATATCCGTGAATGCTTCGGTGTCGACGTTGTCGGCGCCGGGCGTTGCGCTCAGTCTGGAAACACGCACCTTGCGCCGGGGAATTTCGCCGGAACTGATCACCGTCGAGATCACCGAAGATGAAACCATCCAGGACAAGACGGCCCTGGAGGCCGGACTGCGGCGGCTGCGCGCGTGCGGCTTCGGCGTCAGCATGGATGACTTCGGCACGGGCGCTTCCACGCTGGAACGCCTGACGCGCCTGCCGTTCAGTGAACTCAAGATTGACCAGTCGTTTGTGCAACGGTTGGAGTCCGGCCAGGCCTCGCATGCCGTCGTGAGCGCCGCGTTGTGGCTCGGACGCGCGCTGGGACTGGCGGTGGTTGCCGAAGGTATCGAAACGCAGGAGCAGGCGCGCCAGCTGCACGCGCTGGGCTGCCGCATCGGTCAGGGGTATGGGCTGGGGCGGCCGATGGAGGTGGACGCTTTCATTGAACACGTTCTGCCGGCGTCTTCATGCATGCGCCTGCCGGCGACGCGCAAACAGGCGGTGGCGTGAGGGATGCCAGGCGTCGTCGCGGCGTGGCCTATGGGAATACTCTCGCTGTGCGTGTTTTGTCTGCGCACCTATGTCGCCGCCCAGTTCATGGAGCGGGGGGTGGCCATAGCCGCTGACTGGCAGGCGGCCGTGGCGTTATTCACGCACGATTTTCCCTTGCCGCTGATTACGCCGGTGTGGTCGGCTGGCCTGTTTGTGGCGGCCGACATTGTCTGTGCAGTGCTGTTGATTCTGGGCGCATTCATGAGCAGCGCGTGCGCGGGCTTGCTGATGATCAATGCCGCGTCGTTGTTCTTTGAACCCTTGCTGTGGGATCTGACGCGGCCTGCTCCCTTGCTGTTCCGGCTGTATTCGTCGGCGGCCCTGCTCATGCTGCTTGCGTGCGGGCCGGGACATCTGTCCTTTGACGCGTTGCGCAAGGCGGGAAGACGGCCATGAGCCGCGCGGCGGTATGGCGTATCAAGCCTGCTGCGGCTCGCTGTCGCCCGCATCCGATGTCACGGTGATGCCGGTTTCAAAGGCGAAGCGGAACAGGTCAGCTTCGCGTTCAATTCCCAGCTTGCGCATGGCGCTGGCTTTCTGAGAACTGATGGTCTGCTTGGATCGGCTCAGGTGCGAGGCGATTTCGTTGACCGACATGCCCGTCACGTACAGGCGGACGACTTCGAGTTCGCGCTTGGTCAGGTCGGGGCCGGCGGTGCGCGGTTTGGTCGGCGCGGCCGACGCGCCGATGCCCTCGGAAGGAAAGTAGCGCGCGCCCGCGTAGACCGCATGAATGGCGGAGACGAGCTGGCTCGTCTCATGCGCCTTGCTCAGTACCGACTGCACGCCCAGCTTGGATAGCTCTTGCACGATGGCCGGGTTGTCCAGCGTCGTGAAGACCACGATTTTCACATCGGGAAAATGGCGCCGCAGGTACGAGATGAACATGATGCCGTCGCCGTACGCGCCGCCTGGCATGGCGTAGTCGGTCACCAGCACATCGCAGGTCGCGCTGTTGAGCAATTCGACCAGTTGGCCGGAGTCGCGCGCCACACCCTGAATGGCGATGGACGGTATGCAATCCAGTTCGTGCTTGATGCCCGCAAGCAGGGCGGGATGGTCATCGGCGAGCAAGACATGAATTTTCATGGCGCGGCGTGTGGCCTGGCAAGGGCCGAATGAGCTGGGGATAACCCAAGAAATGTAGCGTAATCCGCCGGAATCGGCTGGATTTTTTGCAGGCTATTTCGGCCTGTCGTTCCGGTACGAATCTGGCGCCAAGCCGTGTCGGACCCGTACGGAATTTGCCCGCAACGCCGCGTTATTGGGACGCGGCATCACATAATCTTTGACTTTACATAGGACGGGACCCGACAGGGCCTGTGGCGCAAGCGTGTCCTCCGACAGCAACCTTAAAACCTTGATGAACCTTCGCCGGTATCAGCGACGTTTGCTGTTCGGTGGAGGCCTGGCAAGCACGTTGATTGCATTGATGATTCTTGGCATGGGCGTACGCACGGGCATCAATGCGCATGTTGAGGCGCAACGCCGCGCGTTCGCGCTGGGCCACGCCATGGTGATGGAGCATGGGCACCGGGCGCTGATCGACCCGGCCAGGATCACGGGCATGCAGGGCATTGCGATGATCGTCGATGAAAACGGCGAGGTCACCGAATGGGTCGGCGACTGCTGCGATGGCGGGCAGGCGCCCACGCGTGAAACGCTGCGGCGTGTGGCTGCCGTCGGTATCGAGCACCAGCAGGACTGGCATGACGAAGGGCTGTTTATCTTGTCGCAAGGGCTGGACGACAAGCACGTGCTGGTGTTCGCCTATGCCGGCAGCAGCATTGCAGCCGCCGCCAGCGAAGATGTATTCGTGGATGTGATGCTGACCTTGCCGACGCTGGGCATGATGTGGCTGCTATTGATTTCGTTGAAGCTGCGAGTGTTTCGTCCGCTGCTGGAATGGTCCCGGCGCGTGTACGAAGGGGAAAAACTCAGCCGCACGCTGATCGATACCGCGCCGGTCGGGCTGGGGCTGATCTCGTTGGATACCGGCAAGGCGCTGCTGTGCAGCCCGGCCATGGCGGAGATCGCCGCGCGTATCGCGCCGGGCGAGGACGCGCTGCCCGATGCGTGCATTCAATTGCACCAGGCGCATGTGGCGCGCGGTGACGTGAGCTGGCGGCAAGGAACGTTCAACGAAGACCTTCAATTCCAGACGCAGGACCGTATCGGCCTGGACTTGTCGGTCAGCATGGTGCGGGCGCGTTATCAGGGAAAGAACGTGCTGGTCACGGCGTTCACGGACGTCACGGCGAAAAGCCGGGTTGAGCAGCAGCTGCGCAAGGCGCGGCAGGCGTCGGATCGGGCCAATGCGGCGAAGTCCGCTTTTCTGGCGGCGATGAGCCATGAAATCCGCACCCCGCTGAACGCCATTCTGGGCAATCTGGAACTGCTGTCGCATTCGGCGCTGGATGCCTCGCAGCGCGACCGGCTGCGCACGATACGGTCGGCGTCTGACGGCTTGTTGGCCATCGTCAGCGATGTGCTGGATTTCTCGAAGATCGAGGCGGGGGAGCTGCGGCTGGAGTCGATTGAATTCGACGTGCTGGAAGTGGCCGCGCAGGCGTTGCGGATGTTCACGCCCACCGCGCGCGGCAAGGGGCTGATCTTGACGGGCCAACTGGGCGACACCGTGACTTTGCCCATGCGGGGAGACCCGACGCGGCTGGGGCAGATCATCAACAATCTGCTGTCCAATGCGGTCAAGTTCACGGAGCAGGGGGGCGTGGCGCTGTCCTTGACCATCGACGAGGCGCAGGCGTCGCTCGTCATGACCGTGGAGGATACGGGCATCGGCATGTCGGCCGAGCAGTTGTCCCGATTGTTCCGCGCGTTCAGCCAGGCCGATCCGACGATCAACCGCCGCTTCGGCGGCACCGGCCTGGGCCTGGCGCTGTGTTCCAGGTTGGCGCAGGCCATGGGCGGCGCCTTGTCGGTGCAAAGCGAAGCGGGGCGAGGCAGCCGGTTTACGTTGCGCTTGCCGTTGGGCGACTGCGAACAGGCCCGGCAGATGCCGCGCTTTGCGGGCGAGCGCATTGCGCTGCTGGCCGCGTGCGCATCGGCGCGAGCTTATGTGGGCCGCAGCCTTCAGGCATGGGGCCTGCGCGTCGAGACCTATGCGCATCCGGCGGCGCTGACACCGGATGGCTCGGGCGAATTCGCGGCGGTGGTGCTGTGGGGCGAGCGGAATGCGTGGCAGGTCGACGACGAGAATCGGCTGGTCGAGGAAGCGCCGTGGGTGATTGATTGCGGTGAAGACGGGCCGACGGACCCCGTGGCGATGGGCCGCGTGCTGAGCGTGTCGATGGTCGGCTTGACGGGGCTGGCAAGCAGCTTGGGCCATGCCTTGCACGGCACGCCGCTCAGCGCGCCGGATGTGCGGCGGCCGGTGCTTGCGCGGCGGCTGAACGTGCTGGTCGCCGAGGACAATCCGGTGAACCAGCGCTTGTTCGAGGAGCAGCTGCGCGTGTTGGGCTGCGAGCCGACGGCAGTCGAAAATGGCGTGCAGGCGCTGGCATGCCTGGAACAGGCGCCGTTTGATGTGTTGCTGACCGATCTGGCCATGCCAGAGATGGACGGCTATGCGTTGGCCCAGGCCGCGCGTGCGCGCTGGCCGGCCATGCCGGTCGTGGCGGCCAGTGCCCACATGACGCCGCTTGAGCGGGTGCGTTGCCAGCAGGCGGGCGTGGCGCTGGTGCTGGGCAAGCCCTTGCCGCTGGGCGAGCTGGCGCAAGCGCTGTCCGATGTCACCGGCGTGCGGACGCGGCGTCTGGAGGTGGATCAGCCGCGCAGCTTCCTGGGCGGCCGCGCCATGAGTGAGGACTTGAAGCGCACGTTCCGGCTGGCCTGCGAATCGGCGCTAGCGGAAATCGGCCAGGGCAGGCAGGCGGGGAATATCCCGCAACTGTTGGCGGAGCTGCACAAGCTGCGCGGCATGCTGGATGTCTTCGGCGAACCCGGGTTGAGCCGGCTGACGGCGGATGCCGAAACCTGTCTGAAGACGGGCCGTGGGCTGGATAGGGCAGAGGGACTGCTGGACGCGCTTGCGGCCGGGCTGGCGCGCGCCTCTTCCCCATAGGGGGGCGTCACGTCATAATCGGCGCTACGCCCATCATGGCGTCAGCGCCCTCCCGGCATCCCCGACTCATGACGACTCCCGAGCAAAGCAGTGTATTGGCCCGTTTGCGCCGCTATCAGCACTTGCTGGTCATGGGGGGCGGGGCGGTCATCACGATAGTGGTGCTCGTGGCCGGCCTGATGGATGTGGCGGCCTCGGTCAATGCCTATCTGGCGCGCATGAAGGAAGAAGTGTCGATCGACATGCGCCGATCCATGGATTTTACGACGCGCGCCGTCGGCACGTTGCGCAACAACGTCCAAAACATGGAGGAGGCCTGGAGCACCGCGGACGCCGACAAGCAGGATCGCGAGGCGCCCTTCGGACCCGATGGGCTGCTGCGCGTGCAGCCGGATGCGGATGGGCCGCCGTTGCTCGTGTTGCGCAGCGATGCATCCGCCAGCGCCACTGATGCGTGGCGCTACGTGCGGCTGGCGCGCAGAATGGCCGCTACCACCGCAAGAATCGCCGCGCGTAACGCGGGCGATCTGACCGTCTACTTGTTCAGCCCCGATCGTCAAACGCTGGTCCTGTCCGTCCTGCCGTGGGGCGGCAGCGCGTGGCAGGACAAGGTAGCGGCCGAGCGGCCCGCCCTCTTTGCGGCGCTGACGTCTGCTGACGGCGCAGGCATTGCACCGCCCGAAGGCGGTTGGCGCGACCCCGCCACCGGCACCCCCCGGTTCCGTTGGCTGACGCCCTACGAGAGTCCGCTGACCGGCAAGCAAGCCGTGCGCATCGCGACGGAATTGCGCGGTGCGGCCGGTACGCCGTTTGGCACCCTGGTGTACGAAATGCCGCTGAGCGCGCTGGCCGAACACTTGCCCGAGACCAGTTTTGCAGGCGCGTGCCTGGTGCTGGCGCCGGACGGCTCCTTGGTCGTCGCGTGCCCGGATGCGGCGTCCACCGCGTTGCTGCCCTTGGCGCGCCAGGCGCAGGCCGCGGGGCTGGACAAGCCGTCGCGCAACGTGTTTCTGGAAGGGCACGTGTTATCCGGCTGGCCCTTGTTGCCGACCGGGTGGACGCTGGTGCACGCGCAGTCATGGCGCGACATTGTGACGGGGGTGCGCACGCAGATTATCCTGGCTGCGCTGACGTCGGCCGTCATCATCGCGCTGACGTGGGCGCTGCTGCTGTTGGTGAAGTGGCGCGTGTTTGTGCCGGCAGTGCGGCAGTCGCAACGCGTGTTCGATAGCGAGCAATTGAGCCGGACGCTGGTGGAAACCGCGCCCGTCGGGCTGGGCCTGATCACGGCGCACACGGGGCAGCCGCTGCTGCGCAGCCCGTCGATGATTGCGACGAACAGCCGTGTGGTGGTGGACGGACCGGGCCTTTCCTACGCCTTGTCGCGGCACTTTCTGCAGCAGGAAAAACTGGCCCCGCCGCAATCGGGCGGCGCGGCGGTTTTCGAAGATGACCTGACGTTTTCCACGCGCGACGGGCAGCGGCTGGATTTGTCGGTGAGCATGGTCCGTGCGCGCTATCAGGACGAAGACGTGCTGGTGACGGCGTTTACCGACGTGACGGCCGACAAGCAGCTGGAGCAAGAGCTGCGCAACGCCCGGCAGGCGGCGGACTCCGCCAATGCCGCCAAGTCCGCCTTCCTGGCCGCCATGAGCCACGAGATCCGCACGCCGCTCAACGCGGTGCTCGGCAACCTGGAATTGCTGGCCTACTCGCCCCTGGACGAATTGCAGCGCGACCGCTTGAACACCATCCGCAATGCGTCTGATGGCCTGTTGGCGGTGGTTAGCGACGTGCTGGACTTTTCAAAGATCGAGGCCGGTGAACTTCAGCTGGAAGACCAGGAGTTCGATGTGCTGGAGCTGGCTTCGCAGACCTTGATGATGTTTGCCCCCGTGGCGCGCGCCAAGAAGCTGGCGCTGGCGGGTGAGCTGGGCGATACCCTGACCTGGCCCCTGCGAGGAGACCCCGCGCGGCTGGGGCAGGTGATGAACAACCTGTTGTCCAACGCGATCAAGTTCACCGAGACGGGGCAGGTGACGCTGCGCTTGTCGCGCGATGAGGCGGCGTCACAGGTGCTGATCGAGGTCGAGGATACGGGTATCGGCATCAGCGCGGATCAATTGCCGGCCCTGTTCCAGGATTTCACACAGGCGGATGCGACGATCACCCGGCGCTTCGGGGGCACCGGTTTGGGCCTGGCGTTGTGCCAGCGGCTGGCCCAGGCCATGGGCGGCACACTGACGGTGCAAAGCCAACCCGGCGTGGGCAGCCGTTTCACGTTGCGCTTGCCGCTGCACGCTGACGCATCCACGGCCAGCGAGCGTCCGCGCTTCGATGGTGAACCCGTGCTGCTAGTGGCGGCAATACAAGCCGAGCGCACGCGGCTGGGCAGCATCTTGCAAGCGTGGGGCGTGGGCGTGACGAGCTACGCGCATCCGGCCTTGATTGCGCAAGAATCAGTCGAAGACGCCAGCGCGCTCGTGTTCTGGGGCGATCGCAAGACCTGGCATCCCAGCGACGAGAATCGCTTGGTGGAGGACGCGTCATGGGTCGTCGATTGCAGCGAAGACGGGCCGGCCCAGCCGGTGGCCTCCGGACGCGTGATCAGCGCGTCGGTGTACGGCCTGCACGGGCTGGCGAGCGGTTTGCAATATGCCTTGCAAGGCCGCGCCTTGGCCGCGCAGGCGGTGGACGGCATGGTGCTGGGCAAACGTCTGCGTGTGCTGGTGGCCGAAGACAACGTCGTGAACCGCAAGCTGTTTGAAGAGCAGCTGGCCCTGTTGGGCTGCGACGCTACCGCCGTGCCCGATGCCGAGCAGGCCTTGGCGTGCCTGGAGCAGGACACGTTCGATGTGTTGCTGACAGACTTGGCCATGCCGGGGCAAGACGGCTTTGCGCTGGCGCGGCAGGTGCGTCAGCGCTGGCCCGCGATGCCGGTGATGGCCGCTACCGCCAATGTGACGCCGCAAGAGCGCGAAGCGGGCGAGCGCGCCGGCATGGCGCGGGTGCTGGGCAAGCCGCTGTCGCTGGCCGACCTGGGCTTGGCGTTGTCAGAGGTCGCGGGTCTGCCGCCATTGCGCCGCGACGCGTTGGCCGGCAGTGGCCTGTTGGGCGGCCGCCCCGTGGCGGACGCCACCTGGCAGGTGTTCGTGCAGTCTTGCCGCGATGCGGTGCAGGCCTTGCAGGACGGGCTGCGCGCGGAAGATGGCCCCCGATTGCTGGCGGAACTGCACTCTGTGGGCGGCGCGTGCGCGGTGTTTGGCTTGAACGACATCGCAGCACGTGGCGCGGCGCTCGCGCAGTCGATTTCCGCGCAGGGCGTGCGCGCGTGCGAAGCCGAAATCCATGCGTTGGGCGATGCGCTGCTGGCGGTGGTGTTGCAAGAGCCGCTGCATTTGATCAACGTGGCCGACCAGATCATCGCTCGGTTGGAAACCCCTGATGGCAGCGTCAATGCGGCAAGCGTCGCCGAGCTGGCCAAGACTTTGCGCGCAGGCCTGCACGACCGCGGCGGCAGCCGTGCTGGGTGAGCGTCATGCGCTGGCGCTCAGTGCTTTGAACACGTCCCGCACGCACGCTTCCATTTGCTGGGCAGGGCTGCTGACAGGGAAATGGTCTGAGCTGACCGCGTAGCTATGAAATTCGATTTTTTCGGAAAACGGAATCTCGCGTAAGTCAGGCAGGCTCAACGCGCGTGACACCACGGGATTCACGATCGACACCCCCAGGCCCTTGCCCACCATGGTGCAGATGGTGGTGGCGTAGGGCGTTTCGATGGATAGGATTCTGGCGTCGTCGGAAAAATGCCGGTCAATCGCGGCGCGGTTGAAGCTGCCGGAGGGCAAGCAGATGAAGTTCTCGCCAGTGAAGTCGGCGGGGCTCAACCGCTTCTTGCGCGCCAGCCGGTGCGTGCGCGTCACGATACCCACGCCGTACGCGGTATTGATCCGGTCGTATTGCAAGCCTGGCACGTCGGTCTGGATGGAACAGAATCCGATGTCGCAAAACCCCGTGGCCATCCATTTGGCGACGACGTCGGAGCCGCCTGTGTTGACCACGACGGAGACGTCGGGGAACGTGTCGCGAAACAAGCGGATGGCGTCGGGCAGGACGCATTGCGTGATGGACCCGACCGCTCCCACCCGCAGCAGGCCGGTGCCACGCCGGCGGATCGAGTTGGCGCTGTCATTCAGCGATTCCAGGCCGATGAAGGCGCGTTCCACGTCGGTGTAGAACGCATCGGCTTCGGGCGTGGGGATCAGCCGCGTGCCGACGCGTTTGAACAGCACAAAGCCCAGCGTCGCCTCAAGCAGCGCGATCCAGCGGCTGATGTTGGGCTGTGACGTATGCATCAGCCCGGCCGCCGTGGTCATGGACCGCGTCATCATGACGGCGCGGAACGCTTCAATCTGCTTGAAATTCATGGGCGGATGCTCGCAAATATGCTGAGATCAAATCATATCAATTCTGTATTCGAAGCTATGAAAATCTGATTTGACGCATGAATTGGCGCGGGCGGAGACTACGGTTTTACATGCTCAGACCGACGCGAAAATGGAATCCAAAGTCAGCAGCCGCTTGAAGCAACCGCTCGCCCCGGAAGTGCTTCAGTACATTTTTCTTCCGCGCTTGAATCGCGAGTTCTTCGCCAATTTCGAGATGCTGAACCAGATCAATCTTGCGCATCTGGTGATGCTGCACGAGCAAGGCATTCTGGATCACGACGCGTCGGTTGAGCTGGCCCGCGCCCTGCTCAAGATGCAGGCGGATGGGCCGGACGGCATCGAGCTGGACCCGGCGCGCGAAGAAGCCTACTTCAACTACGAAGCGCACCTGATCAAGCTGGTGGGGCAAGCGCTGGGCGGACGGTTGCACACGGCGCGCAGCCGCAACGATATCGGCGCCACCATCGACCGCATCCGTGCGCGGGATTTTGCGACGCGGATCGCGACGGCGCTGATCGGCGTGGCCGATGCGGCATTGGCGCGGGCCGAGCAATATGCCGACTGCGTGATGCCCGGCTACACCCATATGCAGGCGGCGCAGCCGATCACGTATGGCTACTACCTGTCGGCGCTTGTCGATGCCTGGTCACGGGATGTCGCGCGCTTGCTGCACGCTTTGGACACCGCAGATGCCTCGCCGTTGGGCGCGTGTGCGCTGGCGGGCACGTCGTTCCCGGTCAACCGCGACGCGACCAGCGCGATGCTGGGCTTTACGCAGCCCTTGGCCAATGCGCTGGACGGCGTGGCGTCACGCGATTTCGCATTGGAACTAAGCGCCGCGCTGTCGATCATGATGATCACCAGCAGCCGTATGGTGCAGGACTTTTATATCTGGTCCACGCCCGAGTTCGGGTACCTGAGCTTTCCCGACAGCATCGCCAGCACCTCCAGCATCATGCCGCAGAAGAAAAACCCGGCGGTGCTGGAGTACCTGCGCGGCAAGACGGGCCATGTGATTGGTTTGACCACCGCGGCGTTCTCGACGGTGAAGTCCACGCACTTCACGCACTCGGGCGACAGCAGCCGGGAGAGCACGCGCACGTGCTGGGAGGCCTGCGACGAATCCTTGAAAGCCCTGGCGCTGATTCAGTTGCTGGTGGAAAAGGTGGAGCCGAACCGCACGCGCATGGCGGCCCGTGCGGCTGACGATTTTTCTACGGTGACGGACCTGGCCGACCTGCTGGTGCGCAAGGCCGACGCGTCGTTTCGCGATGCGCATCACATCATCGGCGCCGTGGTGCGGCAGGCTCTGGAGGCCGGCATCCCGGCCAAGCACATCACGCCTGCAATGATCAATACCGCTGCGGCTGAACAACTGGGCCGCCCGGTTGCGCTGCACGAAGACGATATCGCCGCGTGCCTGGACCCCGTGCGAAATGTGGCCGCGCGGGAATCGCTGGGCGGGCCGGCGCCGGGCCGGGTGCGCGCGCACATCGCCGAGCAAAAGGGTTTGCTGGATCAGTATCGCGGCATCATCGGCGCGGGGGTTCAGCGTGTGGCCAACGCGCAAGCCTTGCTGCAGCGGCGCGTGGGTAAGCTTGTGTCATCCAAGCCAGCGGAGCGTTCCGTTCAGGAAGCCTGACTGGCCCATCATCAAGGGGAAATCAATGCTCAAGACCGTCGCGGCGTTTGCCGCAGCCATGGGGATCAGCCTGGGCGCGCATGCCCAGACGTATCCCGTCAAACCGATAACGCTCGTTGTGCCCTTCGCGCCGGGCGGGACGGTGAACCTGATGGGGCGCTTGCTGGCCAACCGGATGTCGGAATCGCTGGGCCAGCCGGTCATTGTGGAAAACAAGCCGGGCGGCGGCGGCAGCATCGGCGCGAACTTCGTCGCCAAAGCGCCGGCCGACGGGTACACGCTGTTGTTGGCGACGATGGGGCAGCAATCCATTCAGCCGCTGTTGACTAAGAACCTGCCTTACGACGCCAACAAGGACTTTGCGCCGGTGGCGTTGTTTTCCACCGTGCCTAATGTGCTGGCCGTGTCGGCCGACACGCCGGCAAAGACCGTGGCCGAGCTGGTCGAGTATGCCAAGCAGCACCCCGGCAAGCTGAACATGGCGTCGGCCGGCATGGGGTCCGTCAATCATCTGACGGGCGAATTGTTCATGTACCGCTCGGGCGCGAAGTTCGAGCACGTGCCGTATCGCGGCGCGGGGCCGGCCACGGCAGACTTGCTGTCGGGGCAGGTGCAGGTGCTGTTCGCGAATCTGCCGAACGTGTTGCCTTACATCAAGCCCGGCAAGGTCCGCGTGTTGGCGGTGGCGAGTGAACACCGCAGCGCCGCCATTCCAGATGTGCCGACCTTGGCGGAAGCGGGGGTGAAGGATGCGGTGGTGGAGTCGTGGTACGGCGTCATGGCGCCCGCCGGCACGCCCGACGACGTGGTGCGCAAGTTGCAGGAAACGGTGATTGCACTGGCCAAAGACCCGTCGATGGTTGCGCACCTGGCCGAACAGGGCGCCGTGCCGTTTGCCGGCACCCGGCAAGACCTGGCCAAGTTGTCTGATGAAGAAACGGTGCGCTGGAAACAGATCATCGACGGCGCGAACGTGCAAACGAACTGAACTGCCCCGGGGGCGGGGGCGGGCATGCTTGGCTGCCTGTCATCCGCCCCGATTCTCGTACGCGCCTTCCTTGCCGTCTGCATCCCCCATCGCCGCGCGCATGCGTTCGGCCAAATGTTGCTTCAGGCTGTCCAGCGCGCCGGGCGTCCAACCCGGCGCGCCCGTCACGGCCAGCCACGCGTCCACATAGTGTTGCGGCGCGTAGACGTGGCCATAACCAATGGGCGTCTCGGTGCTGACGGACATATCCAGCGCCAGCTGCAACATCGTCACGACCGGCACCCAGCGCAGCTCGGGCGACACATCCGGCCCATAAGGCGGGTCCATCCAGGCGGGGCGGCGGTACAGGTCGCGATAGTCGAAGAAGGTCACGGCGTCGCTGGCATATTGCAGGAATACGATGCGCATCGGCCCCCAGGGCGCATCAGCAGGCACGGGCGACCCCTGTTGATTCATGAAGCGCACGAAGCTGCCGTCGCGCAGTTCAGGCCGCCAGGCCGGGGAGTCCGGGTTGCGGGCGTCGGTAATTGCGCGCCAGATGCGGCTTTCAAAGGGCGGGCCGCTCCAGAGCGCGCCATGGATGGGGTCGCCGATCATTTCAAAGAGCTCCGCCGAGCGCGCGGAATTCATTGCGCCCAGGCTCAAGCCATGCAGATACAGCTTGGGCCGCTGGTCGTGGGGCAGGGTGGTCCAATACCCGTACACAGCACTGAACAGCGCACGCGCGGCTTCCGATCCGTATTCGGGTTGGGCCAGCAAGGACAGCGGGCTGGAGAGGTACGAGTACTGCAAGGCCACGCTTGCGACATCGCCATGCAGCAGATATTCCACGGAATCCATGGCGGCTGGATCGATCCAGCCCGTGCCGGTGGGCGTGACGACCAGCAGCGTGGACCGCTTGAATGCGCCCACGCGCTTCATCTCTTCAAGCGCCAGAGCCGCCCGCGCCTGGGGCGTATCGGCGCCGCGCAGGCCCACGTACACGCGGATGGGTTCTTGCGCGTCGCGGCCGGTCTGCGCGCGAATCTCGCTGGCGTTGGGGCCGGACGCAATGAATTCCCGGCCGGCGCGCCCCAATTCATTCCAGGCAATCAACGAGCCGGGTCCGCCTGTCTTGGCGCCGTCCGACGGCTGGGGGCGTTCCGGCTCCAGCAGCGCGTCGTATTCGCGAAACGACGCGTCCAGCACATGCAGCGCGGCGCGGAAAAACACATTGTTGGCCAGCGACCAGAAGATCAGGACGGCGATGGCCGCGCCCGTCACATTGGCGACCCGCCGCGGCACAACGCGGCGTACGTGTCTGGCCACAAAGCGCGCCAGCAATTTGAATAGCCGGCCCAGCGCCAGCAGCGCGGTAAACGTGATCAATGCTGTCGCGCAAACCTTGAAGGGATGGGCGCTGGTCACGGGCTCCATCTGCATCAGCGCGCGTATGGTGTTTTGCCAATCGGCCGCGCGCCACAGGAACAGCGCCAGCACCGACAGGCAAACCACGGTGATGACGGCGTTGACGATGCGCGCCGCGCGGGCGCGGGGCTCGGGCAGTTCCAGATAGGCCCATAGCCAGTGCCACAGCACGCCCAGCCCATAGCCGGCGGCAAGACACGCGCCAGCCAGCACGCCCTGCGTGAGATAGGTGCGCGGCACGAGCGTAGGCGTGAGCGACGCGGCGAAGAACAAGGTGCCCAGCAGCAGGCCGACGCCGGATAGCGATTCCAGGTGCGACCGGAAAAAGGCGGGAAGGCGATGCGGATGCTGCGTCAATGGGGCGTCCTGATCCGTGGGTTCCGAGGGGGATTCTCGCATGGGCGCCCCGGATTTTCATCAGGTGGACGGCGGATTGCCCCCTTGCACCTGCTTGCGTCAAAAAGAATAAAGTGCGAAACGGGTCCCGTGGCGCGGTCGTTGCGGGACGACATCAATAACAGGAGACGGGAATGGATACGGTAAGCAAGCAGGGCGGCAGCGTGCGTGAACAGGTCAGCGCAACCGAATGGCAGGTGCGCACGGATTTGGCGGCCTTGTACCGGCTGGTGGCGCTGTTCGGATGGGACGATTTGATCTTCACGCACATCACCGCCAAAGTGCCGGGCACCGAACATTTCCTGATCAACCCGTACGGCATGATGTTCGACGAGATCACGGCGTCCAGCCTGGTCAAGATCGACCTGCACGGCAACAAGGTGATGGAGTCGGAATACAACATCAACCCGGCCGGCTTCACCATTCACAGCTGTATCCACGCAGCCCGCAAGGACGCGATGTGCGTGCTGCACACGCATTCCATCAATGGCGTGGCGGTGTCGGCGCAGAAGGCGGGCTTGTTGCCCTTGTCGCAGTTCGCGTTCATTGCGCTGCGTTCGCTCAGCTATCACGACTACGAAGGCCTGGCGCTGAACCCGGAAGAGCAACCGCGTCTGGTCCATGACCTGGGTGCGAACAACTACATGATCCTGCGCAACCATGGTTTGCTGACGGTGGGCCAGACGATGGCCGAGGCCTTCCAGGCCATGCACCGCCTGGAAGCCGCCTGCATGGCGCAGGTGCGCGCGCAGGCGGGTGGCGGTGAGCTGATCTTCATTCCGCCGGAAGTGCTGGCGCGCGCCGCCGTGGAATCCCCGGCCGACCGGGCCTATAAAGCGTCGCTGGCCTGGCCGGGCTTGCTGCGCCGGCTGGACCGCCGCAATCCGGGCTACGCCGACTAAGGGCGTAGGTGGGCGGGGGGGCTTAGCGGGTGGCCGTTATGGCTGCGATAACGCATTGCGGTTGCGGCTTTCCAGTTAAGGCTTTCCCGGTTGCGGCTTCCAGGTTGCGGCTTTCCCCGTTCCGGCTTTTTCCAGTTACGGCTTTTCCAGTTACGGCTTCGCTTTGGGCGTCACGTCCAGGAATTCGCTGCAATCCGGCACCGGCTTGGCTGGCTCGTAGAGTCCGCCATCGGGGTTCCAACGGTACGTTGCCGTGTAGCTGCATTCCGTATCGGCTGCGGGCGCGGCTTGTGCCGCGGTCAGCGCCGGCCGCTTCGTGGAATCCGCGTAGCGGCTCGCGCCAGCGGGCGCGCGCGTGGCCTGCGTCGTCACCTGCAAGTCCGGATACTCCTTGCCCGTTGCGCCCGCCGTGCCAGGCAGAGCGGCAAGCTCCGCCTGGTAGCGGTACGCATCCATGCACTGGCCCGCACGCTTTTTCTCGTCGGCTTGGTTAAAGCAGGCGCGGATCGACGCGCTGGCCGACTTCGGCATGATGAACACCAGGTTTGAACTTGTGGACTCGCCCAGATCCACTTCGAACAGATACAGGTCTTCGCGCGTGAAACTGCCGCCCGAGAACGGCGTTTCCAGGTTGTAGTCCGGCTGCGACGGGCCGATGACGCCGACAATTGCCCGCTCTTCGCTCAGCCGGATCAGATGGGGCCAGACGGTGAAGCTCTTGAAGTTGGGGATGTCGGGCAAGTCCCAGACTTTGCGGTCGGTGCGCAGCGTGCGGCTCGTGGCGTACGGGCCGTTCGTTTCCATCGTGCCCTCGGTGTTGATCCCCACACACCAATCCGTTTGCGCGTTGCAATACAGCTTGTTGTCCGCGTTGAGCTTCAGCGGTTCCACTGTGGGTTGCGCCAGGGCCGCTGCCGGTAACGCGGCCGCGATCAGCAAAGCAAACACTTTATTCATAGTGGTTCCCGTGATTGCGGAGCAGGTATGCGCGCATTATTGCGTGAATCGAAGTTACGCCTTTACAAAATGGTGAGGGTTTCGGACAAGGCGTTGCAGGCTGCCGGCCTAACGAGAAATGCAGTCAGACTTCAATTGCAGTCTGACTGCAACCTGAATGATATTGTTGCTGTTTCGAGCTAGGCAGCGCGCGTTTCGCGCCTGGCCAAATCCACCCGTCATAAGGAGCTTTGATGAAGTTGATTCCGACCCTGCTGTTGGGCGCCAGCACGCTGATGCTGACCCTGCCCGCCGCCGCCGCCCCGGTGACGTATGACCTGGACCCGTCCCACACCTATCCCAGTTTCGAAGCCGATCACTTCGGCGGCCTGTCCACCTGGCGCGGCAAATTCAACAAGTCCCAAGGCGTGGTCGTCTTGGACCGCGAAGCGCGTACCGGCACCGTGGACGTCACGGTGGATATCAATTCCGTGGACTTCGGCCACGACGAAATGAACCAGCACGCCGTCGCGCCCGACATCTTCGACGCCGCCAAATACCCCACCGCCACCTTCAAGGGCACCTTCACCAAGTTCGACGGCGACCGCCCCGAAGAAGCCACCGGCGACCTGACCCTGCGCGGCGTGACGCGCAAGGTGACGATGGATATCGACGACTTCAAATGCATCCAGCACCCTATGGAAAAGCGCGAGGTGTGCGGGGCGGACGTATCCACGAAGTTCAGCCGCAAGGAGTTCGGCCTGAACTTTGGTTTGGACATGGGCTTCAAGCCAGAGGTGGAATTGAAGATCCAGGTGGAGGCAGGACGGCGTCCGTAAGGCTAGGCTGTCTGCATGAAAGTACGAAATATCGTACAAAAATTAGGTATAACTAAATTTTGTCTGTTTTATCGTACTTTTCGAAGCGGCTTTGATGTACGGTATATCCACCATGGAGGGATTCAGTTCGAGGAATGTCGACGATGCCGTACTTTCCAACCGCAGTGCTTCCTGCGCAGTTCGGAGCCAGTTTTAAGCGCGAACGAAAGCAGCGCCAGCTCAGTCAGGCAGAGCTCGCCCAGCGAGCCGGCCTGACACGCCAATTGATCGTGCAAATCGAGAAAGGTGAAAACGTGGGCCTGCATTCGATCATGCGAGCCCTGGCCGTGCTCAACATGGGTCTTCGGATTGATACCGCAAGCATCAACTATGACGATGTGGAGCGCATGAGCGATGAGTAACGCGAAGATAAAGCAGCTGGAAATCAGCACGCCGCAAGGCGAGTCGGGGTTACTGGAAAAGGAATCCCGTTTTGTCTTCAACTACACGCGGCCGGAACAAAACCGGGAGATCTCGCTCATCATGCCGCACCGCGCCGAGAGTTACGCCGACACCGTCTTGCCACCGATTTTTGCCATGAATCGGCCAGAGGGCTATCTGTATGAAAAGCTCTGGGAACGCTTTGGCAAAGACGTGCAACTCGACGACATGCGTTTGCTTGCCTTGACCGGCAGCAACCAGATCGGACGCCTGCGCTATCGAGAACCCGGCGCGGATGCCATGCGGGTTCAACCCACGATGGGGCTCTCGGCGTTGCTGGCCAGCGGGGCAAGCGTTGAACTTTTCGATTACCTGGTCAGCACCTACCTCACGTCCGGCATTTCGGGGTTTCAACCGAAAGTCATGATGCCGGATGCGGACACCGCCAATGCGAAACCCGTCGTCGATAAATCCACCCCCTTCACGTCGGACCTGATTGTGAAAGCGGCGGGCGAAGACTATCCCTTTCTGGCGCAGAACGAATTCCTATGCATGAGCGCGGCAAAAAAAGCCGGCCTGCGCGTGCCGGATTTTTGGCTGTCGGACGATGGCTCTCTCTTTGTGATGCGGCGCTTTGATCTGGAAGGCCCGGAACAACTTGGGTTTGAAGACATGGCCGTGTTGTTGCGCAAGACCGCAAAAGAGAAGTACCTGAGCTCATACGAGACCGTCGCAGAAATGATCGGCCTGTTGTGCGGCGCCAATCGAATGGAAAGCCTGGCGCGATATTTTGAATACGTGACGCTGTCGGTCATGGTGCGCAACGGGGATGCGCATCTGAAAAATTTTGGATTGCTCTACCGCCACCCGGGTGCCGAGCCCGCGGCGTTGGCGCCGCTGTATGACGTGGTCACGACCAGCGTGTACGAAATTGAGGACCCGCAGTCTGGCCGCACGCTGTCTGACCGCACCCTTGCGCTGAAGATGAACAAGAAAAAGGAATATCCGACGCGTAAGGGCTTGCTGCAATTCGGCCGTACGGCTTGCGCCGTGCCGCGGCCCGAAGCGGTTATCGAACGGATAGCGGCAGCCATGGACGAAGTCCTGCGGGACGAAGCGCACCGTGTCGACGCAGAATTTCTAGCCAAGATGAAGCGCGAATGGGACAACGGTTGCGCGTCGCTGCGGGCGCCCATGGTGTTCGTGGCAAAGCCGGACGCGTAGTGCACCCAGCGCACCCCAGCGCACCCGCCCCGCTCAGTCTTGAATTTCCGGCTCGACCAGCTTCGCCAGCTGCATCAGTGATTCTTGCCAGCCCAGATAGCACATCTCGGTGGGAATCGCGGCCGGGATGCCTTCCTGCACCACGGTGAGTTCCGTGCCGCACATCACTTTGCGCAAGGTCACCGTGGTGATCATTTCGCCAGGCAGGTTGGGGTCGTCGAAGCGGTCGGAGTAGCGCAGCTTCTCGGACGGCGACAGTTCCAGGTATTCACCGCCAAAGTGGTGGCTGTGGCCGGAACCAAAATTCTTGAACGACATTTTGTAGGTGCCCCCGACTTTGGCGTCCAGGTGGTGGACCTGGCACGTGAAGCCATACGGGGGCAGCCATTTCGCCAGCGCGTCGCCGTCGATGAATGCGCGATAGATGCGATCGGGCGAGGCGCGCAGAACGCGGTGGAGCGTTACGGTTCCGGTAGTCATGGTGTGTCCGCCTTGAATGAGTGGGTCGTATTGCTACGACGTTCAGCGGACACCCAAATCGACATCACCGGGATCGGTAATAACCCTTAGGTCCGCAAGCGGTCGATGTAGGCCGACAAGGCTTCGGCATGGTCTTGTCCGGCTCGCATGCCTACGTGGCCGTCCGCCCGGATGACCAGCAGCACGATGCCGCGCACGCCCAGCGTGTCGGCAACGTCAGCTGTCAGGTACGCATCCGCGCCTGCCACGCCGGCGTTCGCACTCAGCGCGACGACTTGTTCGATGATGGGGCCGCCCGACAGCGCTTCCATCTCGCGGCGCACGCGCGCCAGCTCGTCTGCGTTTGTGTGGGCGCAGCCGATCAACACGGCGGTATGGCCCACGCGATAGGCGCAAGCATGCAAGCGCCCTGTACTTCCGTCCGCGAAAGCAAGCGTGATCTGGTCCGGCAGGCGCTGGCCCGGCCAAAGCGCGGCTTGCGGCTCGCCCATGACGATGGGAGAACCAGCGTAGTCGATATCCAGTTCGGCCTCCGCCACCGCTTCATGGTGCCGGGTGTCGGGGTCGGCAAACGCCGCTTGGATCGCCATGTCCCGTTCATGGCGGGCGCGTTGCCCTTTGACCGACTGCGCGCTTTCGGCCGCATCACCCGAGGCCATCACCTGGTCGGCCACGGGCCGGCGTTCGGCGTGATAACTATCCAGCAACGTCTCGGCGCAGTGGCCCTGGCAGACCAGCGCAAGCTTCCATCCCAGGTTGTAGGCATCTTGCAGCCCCGTATTCATGCCGTGCCCTTGCGCCGGGCTGCACGTGTGCGCGGCGTCGCCGGCAAGCAGCACGCGGCCAGACCGGAATTGCTGCGCAACCTTGGCATGGCAATCGAATCGTGTGGGATGCGAGACGTCGTCAAAGCGCGCGTCGGGCAGATAGCGTTGCAACGTGACCAGCGCGTCGGCCACCAGATCGGAATCCGCCGAGGCAGGGCGCAGGTACACGCGCCACCGGCGGCCGGGCAGCGCCGTCAGAATGACCGGCGTGGGGTCCAGATAGGCATAGTTCGCTTCGTAAGACATCGGCCACGCGGCAATGGACGCGTCGAATACGGCCCAGGGCTGATGAATGTCGTGGCCGTCTTGTTCAATGCCCATCAGCGTGCGCACGGTGCTGCGGTGCCCATCGCATCCCACCACCCATTGCGCGTGAACCTGCGAGCGCTCGCCGTGGTGTTCGAGGGTGGCAATCACGCCATCGGATTGCACCTGCAAATCCACCAGCGTGGTGGCGCGCGTGACGGCCCCGCCAAGGGCGACAAGATGATCGTGAAGAATGGATTCAGTCACTTCTTCAGAAATGCCGATATTGAAGGGATACCGGCTGCCGCACAGTGACAGGTCAATGTCGCCCAACACGGCCCCGTCGGCATGGATATGGGCGTGGCGCTGCTTGACGCCTGCCTGCAAGAGGGGTTCAGCGATACCCAGCGCGTCCAGGATTTCGAGTGATCGAGGATGTACGACGGTGGCGCGGTCCCAGTCCATGGGTTGTTCGTGCGCGTCGATCAGCAGGCATTCGACGCCGCGCCGGGCGAGCTCCGCGGCGGTCAGCAAGCCCGCGGGGCCGGCGCCTACGATCAGAACGGGGGTGGCGATCATCTTGGAACTCCCTGGGCGGGGGCAGCGATGGAAGAATGTGGGGGCGCGGGTGGTGCGTCGTGCGGCGTCGCGTCTGGCGATTAGAGCGACGCACGTGCGCACCGTCAACGCCGTGCGCACCCGTCGGATGGCCGAGGAAAAAGCGAACCGGTGCGCGTGCACCAGGCGCTGAGCGCCAATGAAAAGGGCCGCGAATCTGTGATTCGCGGCCCTTCTTTACGTGTGCGGCGTCAGCCGCCGACGCGCTCAGGCATCAATACGCGCCCATGTAGTCGCGCTTGCCGACTTCAATGCCGTTGTGGCGCAGGATCGCGTAGGCGGTCGTGACGTGGAAGAAGAATTGCGGCAGACCATAGTGCAGCAGGTAGGCGCTGCCCGACAGCTTCTTTTCCTTCGGCGTGCCGGGGCGCAGCACGATTTCCAGCGAGGCGCTTTGCTCGAACTGTTCCGGCTTGAACGAGCCCACGTGCGCCAGCGTCTTGGCGATCAGCGCTTGCAGCTCGGCAAACGTGGGTTCGCCATCCGGCCACGACGGCACGTCGGCGCCAGCCAGACGGGACGCAATGCCCTTGGCGAAGTCGGTGGCGATCTGCACTTGGCGCGACAGCGGGAACATGTCCGGGTACAGGCGGGCGCCCAGATAGGCGGACGCGTCGATGTTTTTCTCGGTGGCGTGAGCCTCGGCCTTTTTCAGCACGTCCGACAGTGCGGACAGCATTTGTTTGATGACGGGGACGGAGGCGTCGTAAAGGGGGGCGGTCATGAGGTGTCTCGCTGAAATGTTGAAGGCGGGCGCGGGCAGGGCCTGCGCGGCTGAGGGCAAGACTACCAGCAATCGATGACGGGGTTTCTTGTACTTTTAATGTTTCCAAAAACTGGGGAAACCTAGGGTTTACACGAGTTATACGGCAAAATTCTCCCGGGCTATAACGCTGTATGTATTTTTTTTGTATTTATGAAGATGAAAATTGCACTGATAGGTTGTGGAGAAGTCGGCGATTGCTACGCGCGTGAGTGGGTGGCGGGCGGGCATGTCATTGTGGGTATCGGCGAATTGCGCCAGGACGCCGAGATGCAGGCGCGCGCCGCCTCGCATGGCAGCGTGCTGCACGCCGAAGCCGGCCCGTGGCTGACCGAGGCGGACATTGTCGTGTCAGCCGTGTTCGGCCACGCCGCGCTTGAAGTCGCCAAACAGGCGCTGCCGCACTTGCGCAAAGACGCCGCCTATGCGGATTTCACGACCGCCAGTTCGGGTGACATGCGCGCGGCGGCCGAGGTCGCTGCGCAGTTGGGCGTGCCCTTTACCGACGTCGCGATCATGGGCGCCATCGCCTTGCTGGGCGCGCGCACGCCGCTCTTGTGCGCCGGCACGGGCGCCCCTGCGGTGGCCGCGTTCACGGCCGGTTGCGGCGCGCCCGCACAAGCCATCGATGGCGAGGCGGGCGACGCCGTGCGCCTGAAACTGCTGCGCAGCATTCTGACCAAGGGCATGGAAAGCCTGGCCGTCGAATGCCTGGTCGCCGCTGAAAGCATGGGCTTGCGCGCATCGCTGTATGAAGTGTTGTCCGATATGGACCGCACGCCGCTGACGACGTTCGTTGATTCCTTCGTCCGCTCGCACGTGCTGCACGCGCCGCGCCGCTTGGCCGAAGTGCGCGAAGCGCGCGAACAACTGGTGGAAGCCGGGTTGCAGCCGCTGGTGCTGGACGGCGTTGAGCGCCTGTTCGCCCGCACCACGCAAGGCATTGAAGCGGCCCGCGCAGCGGGTTCGTTCAACGTACCGGATTCGGTTGCCGACCGGCTGGCGTGGTTGACGCCGCTGGCGCGCCAATCCTGATCGATCAGACAGACAGGGCCGGCCCCGCAGAGGGCTGCCCGATTTCAAAACACAAGCGAGGAAGACAATGACATCCCTGAAAACACTGCTGACGGCCACGCTGCTCGTCGCTTCGGCCGCAGCAAGCGCGGCCGACATGGGCTCGGCCCCGATCACCCTGATCTCGCCCTTTCCGCCGGGCGGCGGCACCGACACGCTGACACGCATGATCGGTTCGGCCATCGCGCAGGACACGGGCTGGAACATCGTCGTGGAAAACAAGCCAGGCGCAGGCGGCAACCTGGCGCTGGACGCCACGGCGCGCGCCAAGCCGGACGGCCACACGTTGGTGATGGCGCAGACGGACAACATCGTGCTGAACCCGTGGCTGTACAACAAGCTCAGCTACGACACCTTCAAGGACTTCAAGCCGGTGGGTCTGGTGGCGTCTTCACCCAGCGTGTTCGTGGTGGTGCCGGAGTCGCCGTACAAGACGCTGGATGATGTGGTCAAGGCCGCCAAGGCGCGCCCGGGCCAGGTCTCGCTGGGCATTCCCGGCATTGGCGGCAGCGGCGATTTGATTGGCCATCTGTGGCGCAAGGCGGCCGGCATGGAACTGATGCACGTGCCGTACCGCGGCTGGTCGCAAGCGTTCCCCGATCTGGCCAGCGGCCGCATTGATCTTTACACCGGTTCCGTCGCATCGCTGTTGCCGCAGATTCGCGGCGGCAAAGTGCGCGCGCTGGCGGTAGTGGCCGACGCGCGTTCGCCCGCCTTGCCCGACGTGCCGACCTTTGCGGAAAGCGGTTTCAAGACCATCAACCAAACCATCTGGTGGGGGCTGATGGCGCCGGGCAAGACGCCGGACGATGTGGTCGCCACGCTGAACCAGGCGCTGAACAAGTCGCAAGCGAATCCGGATGTGGTGAAGAAGCTGGAAGACTCGGGCTATAGCGTCATGACGGGCACACCTGCCGACCTGGGCAAGCGCCATCGCGCCGACCACGACGTCTTCGGCAAGGTCGTGCAGGAAGCCGGCATCCCCAAACAATGATCTTGCAAGATCCCCTGAACGCCCACGGAGCCACCCATGATCGGTTTTGAAATCCACCCGCGCAAGCGCGCGGTCAGCAGCGACTTCGTCGAGAAATTCCGCCGCATTCCTGTTGCCAATATCAGCGACTGCATGTCGCGCATGACGGCGGGCGGCGCACGCCTGCGGCCCATGCACGACGGCCATCCGCTGGCGGGCCCCGCGCTGACGGTGCGCACGCGCCCTGGCGACAACCTGCTGGTGCACAAGGCGCTGGAACTGGCACAGCCGGGTGATGTGGTGGTGGTGGATGCCGGTGGCGACCTCACCAACGCCATCATCGGTGAAATCATGACGACCTATGCGCAAACGCGCGGCCTGGCCGGCATCGTGATCAACGGCGCGATCCGCGATTGCGGCACGATCCGCCGCAGCGCCTTCCCCGTGTATGCGGCGGGCGTGACGCACCGCGGGCCGTACAAGGATGGCCCCGGCGAAATCAACGCCGTCATCTCGCTGGACGGCATGACGATTGAACCGGGCGACTTGATTCTGGGCGATGAAGACGGCTTGCTGTCGTTGCCGTATGACCAGGTCGAAGCGCTGTACGAAGCCGCATCCGCCAAGCACGCAGTGGAAGAACAGATGCTGGCGCAGATCGCCGCCGGCACGCTGGACACGTCGTGGATCGACGCGCGGATGAAGGCGCAGGGCTGGAAGCCTTAAGGGCTTGGCGATAGACATCGCTGAAGGGCTGAAGGGCTGAACGGCTGAACTGCTGAAGGGCTGAACGGCTGAACGGCTGAACCGCAGAACCGCGGAATTTCGGAACCGTTGAAGGGCTGAAGGGCCGCCGCTTGCGTGCGCCCTTCAGCCCATTTTGTTTCCTTCAGGCCTTGTCGTCTTTCAGCCCTTATCGTTTTTCGCACGGCCCAAAATGCGATCCATGATTGCGCCGCCATACGCCCACGACAGCACCGCCAGCACCAGCATCGCCACCGTGAAATACGCGCGCGCCGACAGCGGTACCGGATTCATTTCGGCGATTGTGCGAAACGGCTCATAGTCCGTGAAGTCGCTGACCGCCAGGCAGCTGAACAGCAGCGTCAACAGCGGCCCAGCGAAGCGCGGGCGTTCGCCACGAGTGGGCGAATAGGGCTGGGTCTGCCATCGAACCAGTTCCACCACCCGCACCATCAGCGCAATCAGCGGAATGACGACGGCAAGCAGCAGGATAAAAAGGGCGACGAGGATCTGGGGCGAATACATGAGAACGAATCAAAAAAGGCGCTGAAATCAGCCGCGGTGTCACTCGGCAGGCGTCGGCGCAGGCGGCTTGCGCTGGCTGCGAAAAAGCAGGTGCGTGGTGGTCAGGTGAAAGCGCATGGCGATGTCGGCGCACGCCGGATCGCGCGCGCGCAACGCGGCGATGATCTGGCGGTGATGCTCCACGCTGCGTAGCATGTCGTCATGCGTGTAGAAATAGAACGAGCCGATGATGATCGGCATGTCCAGCAGATTCTCAACCATCGTGCGCACGCGCGCCGATTGCGCCGCATCCAGCAAGGCGTGATGGAAAAGATTATTGCAATGCTGCACGCGGGCGACCTTGTCGGTGTCGTCGGAAAGAATCGCGTCCAGCATGCGCTGGTTGATCTGTTCCAGATGGTCGATCTGTTCGGGCGTGGCGCGCTCGGCGGCGCTGCGGGCGGCATAGGGTTCAAGCAGCAGACGCAGCTCGAACGCTTCGTTGATGTCACGATCCACCCAGCCCAACACTTCCGCGCCGCGCCGCCCTTCACGCTTGACCAGCCCATCGGCAATCAAGCGTTCAATGGCGCTGCGCACCGGCGTCCGGCTAACCGAAAGCTCCGCCGCAATATGCTCTTCACGCAAGCGCTCGCCAGGCAGGAACACGCCGGACATCAGCCGTCGGCGGAGTTCCCCGTAGACAAGGTCGCGGGCGCTGGTCATGGTGGCGAAGCTTTCCTGGAGGGCGCGAAGAGTTCCAGACTATACCCGAAGGAGGGCCTAAGTCTGCTCACGTTCTAGGCCTTGAGAAGACCCGATTAGCGTGGCTCTGGATTTCGGCGCATAGGGTCATGACGTCATCAAACCCGGCTGCATTCTCCGCGAGCAATCCGGCGTTGGTCATCCGTTCAAAGTCGTCGCGCAGGGTTACGAGCGCTGCCCCTTCAGGGATCAGCGTCAGGCCGCCGCCCACGGCGTCGTGATAATTGATTGGGATGCCAGCGGCGTCTTTCTCGGCCTAGAACCGGGATTTGTGCGTGGCGACCAAAGCCGCTACGGCGTGGTCATCAAAGACGGCCTGATGCGGATGGCGGTAAATCTCTGCCAGGTCGTACCAGTGGCGGGCGAATCGTTCGCCGCGCAAGCGGGCTTGCAGACAGTACACATGCGCAGCCGTGGCCTTTTCCCAGAAGGTTCGGCTCAGGCTCATGACCAAAGGCGCTGCGGCCGGGAAACTGAATTGGCGGCTCAAGGCGTCAACGCTGGCCAGGTCGCAAGACACCGGCATCACCGCGTGCGGTTCCCCCGTTGCGCGAGCGCCGAATTCGAATAGAACGGCAGGCTGCACGTAAGCGCTATCGCTTGCATCCAAAGCGCTCGGATAGCGCAGCAGTACTTTGTCTTCGCCCTTGCCTGCACTGGCAACCGGTTTGATTTCTGCCGTCAGCTGCTGCGCCGTCAACGCGCTTTGAAGGGTGGGGATGAATTCGGTTTCGATCCACTCGGGCAGCAGAACATCAATGCGTGCGCGCCACTTCTTTTCTTGGCTGGCCGTGGCGGGGATGGCGCCTGATTCCGTATGAGCGGGAATCAGTCTGCGAATGTCATACGTAAGGTCCACATCCTCGGAGAAGCGGTCAATAATCTTGTGGGCCTTGGAAAGCGAGGTGCCGCCCTTGAAGGTAAGGCTTGGCCCAAGGCGCGAACCATAAATGGTTTGAAGACCCCAAACGACCCAGACGTCCTTCTCAAGCAAGTCCGGTAAGCGCCCTGATTGGTCGCTTCCGTATTGCAGGGCTTCGCGCCGATCACCAGAAGGCTGCTGAAGAAAGTTAGGCAGCACAGCCCATCTCAAGGCCCACGGCCTTGGACATCCATGCAGGAAAACGCCGGCGGGCGCCCACAAGCGCCGCCCAGGCTGAGGGGGAAAGTGTTTGGTGCAGGGTACGCAGGGCATTTGGCGCGGCAATAGGCCCCAGCCATTCAATGGCGCGAGCCGCCGCCGCCGCCTCTTCTTTGCGAAGGAAAAAACTGGCGGGCGGCACGTGTTCCACCTGCACGTTGTTCTTGCCGAAGGAAAGCACCCGGCGAGGCCCCGAAGACAGATAGACCTTGCGGATAGGCATCTGTGTGGTGAGCCCAAGGCGATTGGCCTCGGTCGCGCCATGGGGCACAAACGCTTCGCCCGTCTGCGCTTCAAGCGCGTGCAGCACTTTTTCGGGGGAGGGCGCACGTTTGCCATACGAGCCCGCGACTGGCGCGGCGTACACGCCACGGCCTACTCGCAGCAATTCTCCTGCCTTGCTCAAGCGGGAAAAAGCTTGGTCCACGGCCGCGCGAGATCCCAGATGCAGGAATTCACGAGGCGATACGGTGCCGCCCTCGGGGAGGGACAGGGCAACGTCGAGGATGGTTTTGGGCAGGGATTTCATTGAGAGGATTTGTGCGATGGTGCGCAAGTATGTCAGATTATAGAAAAATATCTGACATTTTCAAGTCGGGAAACGTCGCACAAGTGGGTGTGTCGTGAAAAATCAGGGGCGGTTCACCCGTGCAGCCGCACGTTTCTTGGCGATACGCCGAACAGGCGTTTGAAGACCGTGGCGAAGTTCGCGGCGGCGGGTTGTGGTTTACGCGCCGCCGCTTGCGAACGTGATCGTGATGCCTACACCACGCCCATCCAGGCCAGGCCCCCATTCGATGCGCGCATTGTGGCTGGCGGCAATTTGCGCCACCAGCGACAGGCCGATGCCGCTGCCGCGTTCCGCCGTGCCGGGCTTGCGGTAGAAGCGGTCGAACACGCGTTCGCGTTCGGCGGGTGCGATACCCGGCCCGTTGTCTTGCACCGTCAACCAGGCGCCGCCGTTGTCCAACGGCCCGCACGCGACCGACACGCGGCCGCCGTCTGGCGTGTAGCGCAACGCGTTGTCCAGCAGATTGCGCACCAGCACGCCCAGCGCGTCGACGCCGCCGCGCACCTCTGCCGCTTGCGTGTCCAGGCTGATGCGCTGGTGTTTGCGATGCGCCAACCCTTCGTTGTCGCGCACAATCATTTCCGCCAGGCGTTCCAGCGCAACGGGTTCGGCAGCGCCTTCGACCTGGGCTTCCATGCGCGCCTGATCCAGCAGCTGTTCGGCCAGACGGGTCGTGCGGGTAGCGACGTCGCGCAGTTTCAACACGGCCTGTTCGCGTGCTGCTGCGGTATCGCTGCGCGCCGCCAGCTCGGCATAGGCGCTTAATGCGGCAAGCGGTGTTCGAAGCTCGTGCGCGGCATCGGCCAGAAAGCGCCGCTCGCGTTCCAAAGACGCCGACAAGCGCCCCAGCAGATCATTGATGGATGCGATGAAGGGCTGCAATTCCCCGGGCATGCCGTGCGTCGGCAGCGGCGTCAGGTCCATGCCGGTGCGGCTGAGTATCGCCTCGCGCGCGCGGTCCACGGGGCGGAAGGCGCGGCGTATCACGAGCCACGTCAGCCCGGTCAGCACCACAAACAGCACGCTCAGGAAAGCCAGGCCGCTACCCATGCGTGTGGCGGTGTCACGCCGCAATTTCGCGGCTGACTTGGCGAACTGCACCTGCACGCGGCCATCGGCGTCTGACACCGCATAGGCGCGCCACGGTGCGCCGGCCAGCGTGACGTCGTGAAAGCCATCGCGAAAGTCGGGCACCAGCGGCTCGTCGGGCGCCCAGGGGGATTGCACGAGCCGCCGCTTGTCATTCAGGGACCACACCTGGAAGCTGAGGGACTCGCCATCAAAAGGCGTCGACACCGGCAGTTCAAAGGGGTCTTCGCCAGAACGCCCGGTCTGCATCAGGCTGGTGGGCAGCGACATCAGCGCTTTCTGCGCGCCGTCGCGCAGGTTCTGGTCCGACATGCCGGTCTCGGCGCGCGTCTGCTCAAGGTAGATCAGCGTAAACACCGTGGCCCATGTGGCCAGCATGGCCAGCAGCAAGGTGATGGCGACGCGCCGGCGCAGGGTGGTCATGGCGCGCTGTCCGGCACGATGCGGTAACCCAGACCGTGCTGCGTTTCGATCAGCCCGTCGCCCAGCTTGCGGCGCAATTGATGGATGTAGACCGCAACGGTATTGCTTTCGATAGTGCCGCTGCTGCCATACACGGCCACTTCCAGCTGATCGCGGCTGACGGTGTGGCCCATGCGCTGCATCAGCGCCAGCAGCGTGTGATATTCGTGTGCGCTCAACGAGACTTCGTCACCGCCTTGCGTCACGATGCGGCGCGCGGGTTCCAGCACCACATCGCGGCAGCGTAGCGCGGACACCACGCTGTTGCTGCTGCGCCGAAGCACGGCGCGCAGGCGCGCCAGCAGCTCATCCAGCTGAAACGGTTTCACCAGATAGTCATCGGCGCCTGCGTCCAGGCCCTGGATGCGTTCGCTTAAGCGGTCGCGCGCCGTGATGATCAGCACGGGCGTGGTATCGAAACGGGCGCGCAAGGTCTTGAGCAAGGTCAGGCCGCTGCCCTCGGGCAGCCCCAGGTCCAGCAGCACGGCGTGGTAGCCGTGGTCCACCAGCGCCAGGTGCGCCTGGGGCATGTCGCGCGCCCAGTCCACGTCGGCGCCATCTTGAATCAGGCCCGCGCGCAAGGCGTCGCCCAGCATGGGGTCATCTTCTACAAGCAGGATACGCAAACACACTCCAACGCCGTCTCCGGCGCGTGGCGGCGGAGTCTTAAAGAATTATTAAAAGTTGCTCGGGACAATGCTGCCCATTCCCGGGGGCGGTCGCCCCACGGCCAGTGAATAGAACGGAAGGAAGTCCGGATGCGGATGGGTATAGTAGCAAGCGGCCTCGCGGCAGGCGTGGCAATCAGCGGCGCAGGCGCCGCGCACGCGCAGAGCACAAACTTCATCGGATTAGGGGTCGGAGTGGTCCCGGTTTATGAAGGGTCGAGCGAGTACCGGGCCTTGCCCGTGCCGCTCATCAATTACCACTCGGGCAATTTCTTCATCACGCCGCGCATGGGTTTGCCGGCGATGGGCTTGAAGACGTCGCTGGCGTCCGACCTGGACGCAGGCGTCTTCGTGGGCATGAGCCTGGGCCGCAAGGCCGACGACGCCGACCTTACCAAGGGGTTGGACGACATCAAGTTCCATGGCGCCTACGGCGCCTATGTGGAATGGCGGCCGGGCCGGTATTCGCTGGGCGCGGGCTACAAGCAGGCGGCACGCAGCGGCTACGGCGGCAACATCGAATTGCGTGCGTCCTACGCCGCGCTGATGACCGAGAAGCACACGGTGCAGGTCGGCGTGCGCACGGAATGGGCCAACCAGGACGCCATGCAGACCTGGTACGGCGTGACGTCGTCGCAGGCGGCGCGCAGCAAGGCGGGCCTGTCCACCTACAGCCCGTCCTCGGGCTTCAAGTCGGCTGCGCTGTTCACAACGTGGTCGTATCGCATCAATCCCAGCTGGAGCACCGTGTCGTCCATTGGTGTGTCGACCTTGTTGGGTGACGCGCGCGACAGCCCGCTGACCGAACGCAAGACGAACCTGTTTGGTTCGGTGGGCGTCGCGTACCGCTTCTAAGGTCCGGCGCACAGGCGAATGCCGGGAAGCCGGCGGGGCGGGGAAGGCATAGGCATAGGCACAGGCACAGGGCACAGGGCACAGGCCAGGGTACAGGCACAGGCCAGGGCCGTTGGCAAACACGGGCAGGCGGATACAATTTCCGCCTGTCATCCGTCAACACGTCTTGAGCCTTAGCCCCCATGTCCGACTTCCCGCCTGAACCCCAAGCCGTCCACAGCCCCAACACGCGCCACGCGATCTTTCTCGTCGCCACGCTCAACCCGGGCGCCGACGCGGCCGCCACGGTGCGCGCGTGGTGTGAAGACGTCGCCACGCTGACCCGCACGGTCAGCACGCGTTCGCCGTCGGAAAACCTGTCCTGTATTTGCGCATTCGGCTCCCAGGCATGGGACACGCTGTTCGGGCAGCCGCGGCCCGCCGCGCTGCACCCGTTCCGGGTGTTCGGCGAAGGCACGCGCCAGGCGGTGTCCACCCCGGGCGACATCCTGCTGCACATTCGCGCCGAATCCATGGACATGTGCTTTGAACTGGCCACCTTGCTGATGAATGGCCTGGGCGATGCGGTGACTGTCGTCGACGAGACGCATGGCTTTCGCTACTTTGACCGCCGCGCCATCATCGGTTTTGTGGATGGCACCGAGAACCCCGAAGGGCGCGAGGCCGTGCACTTCACGATGATCGGCGACGAAGACCCCGGCTTTACCGGCGGCAGCTACGTGCTGGTGCAGAAGTACTTGCACGACATGGCGGGCTGGAATTCGCTTAGCGTCGAAAGCCAGGAAGGCATCATCGGCCGCCACAAGCTGTCGAACGTGGAACTGGACGACGACATCAAACCCGCGTCGTCGCACAGCGCGCTGACCACGCTGGAAGAGAACGGCGAAGAAGTGAAGATCCTGCGGGACAACATGCCCTTTGGCCGCGCGGGCATGGGCGAATTCGGTACGTACTTCATCGGCTACGCGCGCAACCCCGCCCCGATCGAACAGATGCTTGAAAACATGTTCGTGGGCCGCCCCGCCGGCAACTACGACCGCTTGCTGGACTACAGCCGCGCGGTGACGGGCAGCCTGTTTTTTGTGCCGTCGGCGGATCTGCTGGAAGAACTGGCGGGGCGCGAAGCCGCCGCAACACAATCGGAAGCGGCCCCGGCAGCCGCCGCGGCGCCCGCCGTGGATGCGGGCTGACACCCCAGGGGCTGACACCCCAGGGGTAGACGCCGCAGGGTGCTGCACCTGGCGGCAAGCCAGGCCGCGGTGCGCAGCTGAAATCCGCGCGTCCGTCCCGTCGTTTGCGATGCTGGCGAGGCGGCTGGCATAGGCCCAGATGCCGTTGCCAGCGCTGTTCGACTTCTGAACGTCTACAGTTCTTCGATGCGCGCAGTGGGCGCGAACGGCGTGCCCAGGTTCAAGGTGGCGTACACGCGGTCCAGGATGCGCTGGCGCCGCGTGGGCTTGCCCAGCCGCCAGCGGGTGTCCAGGAACAGCAAGGGCAGGGCGAAGACGAGCCACACGATCAGCATGCCGCCGCCAATGACGGTGGCCAGTTCGGGCAGTTCCGCCAGCGTCTGCGGCGTGCCTGTGGTGTAGACGATGCCCACGAAGATCAGCCACGTAATCAGCAGCAGCCAGCCGATCAGTTTCAGCATCGGCGTGCGCTGGCCCGGCCCCACGCCCACCGGTCCGATGTCGGTATGCATGAATCGGAAGACACGGTGGCTGACATAGACCCGGTCGTCTTCCAGATTGCGCATCGCATAGACGAGCCGGTGCGGATCGTCGCTGGCAAGCGGCGCGTCGTGTGCGGCGATGTCGACCTGGTCGCCTTCGGCCAGAAAAGGCAACGCATTGCCAAAGTTCTCGCCCGCGTACATCACATAGGGCTGATGCCCGATCAGAAAGCGGTAGATGCCGTAGCTGGGCCGTTTGTCGGCGCCGACGTGCGCCTCGTGCGTCAAGGCATGCAGCGTGCCGCTGATGCGTTGGATGGACGGCAGGTCAGCGGACATGGCTTCCTGGCGAATAGGTCTGCGCGCATTGACGGTATTGCGCTTCGCTTTGCAAAATGGCGCGGCGATGGCGCAGGGCGCTCCACAGGCCATAGGCGGTCAGGCCGGACAACAGCAGCGCGACCAGCGCCACCGCCAGCGCCAGCGTCATCAGCAAGGTGCGTGGAAACGAAGACACGCCCAGCAGCCACGCGCTTGCCAGCGCAACCGCGGTGACAAGCGCCCCGATACCGATCTGACGGCCGCCACGGCGCCACTCGTCGCGGTAATACCGCGGCGGCACGCCAGGGCCTTGCGGCGTGATCAGCCAGCTGAAATGGCGCTTGCCATGTTCATCCTGAATGACGCCGACAAACGCCGGCCGGCCTGTTTCGTGCACCCGGCGCAGCGTATGGACCACGGGCGCTTCCTGGATGACGCCAAACACGGGCACACCGTTCACGCGCAAGTGAACATTGCCGCGAATGGCGGGCACCGCCACGCGCAGTTTGTCGATGGGGCCTTCGATGATGTCAGCGGATGCGCGCAAAGGGGCGGCCTGTCTGTAGGAAAAGAGCTTGAGTGTAATGCGTGCAGCGCCAAAATCAGGTCACCTGAACTAGTGTAAAAACAGGGTTTCCGATTGCGCCGAACCGGCTTTGTCTTCGATGACCGACACGCTGATCTCTTATCGAATCGATGCGCCCGCCCCGGGTGTGATGCGCGTGCACCTGCGGCAACGGCCCATGATCGCGCTGCTGGTCATCGTCTGTGTGACGCTGATGGGCATACCGGCGGGTTTTGCCGCTGACCTGTTGGCGGGCAGCCATCCCTTTGCCAATCTGAATGGCAAGCCCGCCCTGGCGCAAGCCATTGCGATGCTGGGCCTGGCCATGCTGAGCATTGCGGGGCCTGCGGGCCTGTGGTTGTGGCCGGTGCGTGAATCGTTGTTGCTGTCGCAGCCGGACCAACGCGGCTGGCGGATCACCCGAAATGTCTTTGGCCTGCGCCGGCGCGTTGCCGATACGTTTTCGCTGGAAGGCGTGCGCGGCTTGTTCTTGCGGCGGGGCAAGGCTGGCGAGCAGGTTCATCTTGAGCCGGTGCTGGTGGATCAGCACGGCGAGCCGCACCCGCTTAGTTTTCAATCGGGGCTGCTCAAGCCCGGGTCGAAGCGGGCCGATGATTATCTTGCCGCGCTGTCGGACTATTTCGGCAAGCCCTGGCCGGAGGCGGTTGCGGACCGGGCGGCGTGGCAACAGCTGATGCAAAAGCAGAAGCCGCGCGGAAAATCCCCCGGAATGGTTGCCGGAAAATCCCGCACGCAGACCACGAAGCACCAGGCGTTGCCGCCATCGGCCGAATCCGCATTGGCGTCCGAGCCGCCGCCGATCTCGATGCCGCTGCGTGTCACGCTGGGTCTGGTCGGCGTGTTCTTCGGCCTGGTGGCGGTCAACAACGTGCTTGCGGTGTTAAGCGGATTGTTCAGCGGGCGCCTGGTCACCAGTGGCAGCCGCTTTTCGCATAGTACGAACGTCGCGCGCGTGGCGGAAGAACCCGTCTGGTTTTCCGTCAACGTGGCCATCGAAATCTTCGGCGTGCTGTTGTTGGCGTCCATCGCCTACGGGTGTTTGCGCGTGGCGCTGCGTGCGCCGGCGGAGCGGGCCAGTCAAGGGCCGCTAGACAGGTGATCCGCTCGGCGCGCCCCTTCTTTGCACACCCCTTCTTTGCACCCCCCTTCTCTGCACACCTCCACTACGTGCGCGCGGCCTGTAACAGGCTGGCCACGCGCTCACGCAATGCCGGCACGGACACCGGCTTGTGCAGCAGTGGAATGCCGCGCGCGGCGGCTTCGGCAAGGCGCGCCGGGTCGGTGTCGCCGCTGACCAGCAGCGCAGGCAGCTCCGGGTCGTTGTATTCCTCGCGCAGCCGTTCGATGACGTGGATGCCGGTTTCGTGGTCGCGCAAGCGGTAGTCGCTGACGATCAGCGCCGGGCGTTCGGCCAGCGGCAGCACGCTATCGAACAAGGCGTTGCCGCTCGTGGCGGCAATGACGCGGCAGCCCCAGCTTTCGAACAACATCGTCAGGCCGGCAAGGTTCTGCGCATCGTCGTCCACCAGCAACGCCAGATGGCCGTGCAGGCTGGCGCCGTCGCCTTCCACGTGCGGGTGGGCGGGCAATGTGGCCGCGTCCGGCACGCCGGCCTGATCGGCGTTGGCAAGCGGCACAGTCACCGTGAACACGGTGCCCCGGCCGTCTTCAGAGCGCATCGCCAGCGCATGGCCCAGCAGCCGCGCGGTGCGGCGCACGATGGCCAGCCCCAGCCCCAGGCCCTTGCTGCGGTCCCGCTCGGGGTTACCCAGCTGATGGAATTCCCAGAACACGCGTTCACGTTCCGCGTTGGGGATGCCTTTGCCGTTGTCCCACACCTCCAGCCGCAACTGGCCGGCGGCCCGGCGGCTGCCGACCAGCACGCGGCTGCCGGACGCATGCGTGATGGCGTTGCTGATCAGGTTGCGCAGCACGCGTTCCAGCAGCACCGGGTCTGACCACACATAGGCCGCGCTGCCGCGCACGCGCAGCGACATGCCCTTTTCGCGGGCTTGCGGCGCATATTCCGCGCGCAGCTGATCCAGCAGCGGGTTCAACGGAAATGCTTCCCGGCGCGCTTCAATCACCCCTGCGTCCAGCCGCGACAGGTTCAACAGCGCGTCAAACAGATGGCCCATCGCGGAAATTGCGCTGGCGATGTTGTCCACCAGATAGCGGCCGTGGCGCGACAGCGGCTCGCTCGTCAGCAGGCCAAGAAACAGATTGACGGCGTGCACGGGTTGGCGCAGATCGTGGCTGGCGGCGGCCAGGAAGCGGGATTTTTCCAGGTCGCTGCGTTCGGCTGCGGTCTTTTCTTGCCGCACCTGATCCAGCAGCGCCAGGTTTTCGTAGCCCAGCCGCAACGCGTCCAGGTGCGTGCGATTCATGCGATGGATGAAGGCCAGCGTGGCGACCAGATACGCCAGCCCGCTCGTCACCAACGCCAGGTGGATGGCCGACGGCTGCACCGCCAGCGCAATGAACATGGGCGCAAAGGCGGGGATCTCGAATGCGTACATGACCGGCAGCAGCATGTAGTTCGAATAGATGGCGCCCGTGCCCAGGCCAAACAACAGCACGATGAAGAACAGCTGATATTCCAGCGGGACGAAGAAGGTCCAGTACGCAAACGGCAGGCCCCAGAGGATGCCCGAGCACAGGTTGCCGATCAGCATGCGCCGCACCCAGCGCGCCGCGGCCGTGGGGTCGGTGCGGTGGCGGTCGTAGGCGATCACAGCCGCCGTGCGCAGGATGCCGACGGCCAGCGTGGCGCCGATCCACCACAGCACTTCGTGCAAGGGCAGTACGTCGTGCAGTGCATAGGCCGAAAAGCAGGCGGTGATCAGCGAGCCCGCCAGCGCAAAGGGAAAGCTTCGGCGCAGCGCATCAATCTGCACCTGCAAGATGCGGGCGCCGTAGGTTGAGGCGGGCGGGGGCGCGGAAGAAGACGAGCCGAGGTCGGTCTGCACAGGTCTATGGGGCTCCGTTCAGGCCGATTGCGCTGCGGCGGGACGCAGTTGCAATACGGCGGTCAGTACCGTCCGGCCCGGCGCCGACACGATGTCCAGCGTGCCGTGTACGCGAGCGATGCGGGCGTGCATGCTGCGCATGCCCACGCTGACGCCCGCCTGCCGCACCGCCGCCACATCGAAGCCCGCGCCATCGTCTTCAATGCGCAGTTCCAGACGGTCGGGTTCGGGTTGATGCAGGTGCAGCGCCACGAGGCGGGCGCGGCTGTGCTTGACGACGTTGGTCAGCGCTTCTTCCACCAGGCGCGTCAACGCCAGGCATTGCAGCGGATTCGGGGGCGTGCGCCATTGCGGCGGGAATTGCCAGCGGGAATCCAGGTCGAGCTCGTCGAACAGCTGCACGAAACGGTGGCGCAGGGGCGCGGCCCATTCCTGTGGCGTCGCCGGCACCTTGACGCCTGCGCTGGAACCGCTGTCGATGGTCTGGCGCAAGTCATCGCGCAGCAGCTTCAACATGGACAGGAATTGTTGGCCTTGCAACGGCCGGTCGGCTTGTTCCACCATGGCCATCATGCGCACCAGCGAGCCGCCCAGCCCGTCATGCAGATCGTGCGCAATTTGCAGCCGTTCGTGCAGGCGCGTGTTGGCCATGGCCAGCGTGTGTTCGCGTTCCAGCGTGGTGGCCAGTTCATGGCGCGCCTGGAAGATGGCGTCGGCCAGCTCCTGGTTGAAGCGTTCGATTTGCCGCACGTTGCGCGCGTGGCGCAAGCCCAGGATGGCCGACATGCACAGCGTGACCACGACGCTGGAGTAGGGCGTGGAGGACTGGCTCGGAGCGGTCAGGTTCAGCATCTGCAGCAGATCGTGCAGGCAGAGCACAAAAAACACCAGCAAGCAGGCGGCCAGCATGATGTGTTCGGGGCGGCGCGTCCGCCACGCATGCACGGGAAATTGCAGGCAGTTGATCAGGAAGATGGCGGCGGGCACGAGCACGCCTACGCTTAGCGCGGTGGGCAGCGCGTCGTCGGGCGTGACCACCATCATGACCAGCAGCGCTGCGGTCAGCACCCACAGCGCCCGTTCGATGCGCGGCAACCGTTGTTCGCCAAAGCGCCAGGTAAACAGGCAGAAACACGGCACGTACATCACCAGCGCCATGATGTTGGCGCGCGCCAGCGACAGCGTGTCCGGAAAGGGCCAGGGGCTGGTCAACAGCACATTGCAGATGAACAGCACCCAGAACAGCGACATCAGCGCGTACCAGCCATACGTCGTCTGTTCGCGCCGGACCACCCAGATGCAGAAGAACAGCCCGCCCAACACGCTCGAAACAATCACGTTCAGGATGAACAGCGAACGGTTGCGCCACCACAAATCTTCCTGAATGGCCTGCATGGCGCGTGCATCGCCCAGATACACCGGGCCCAGCCCGGGCGTCTGCTGCGCAAGGCCCGTCACGCGCACCCACAACGTGTTCACGCCGTCGCGCACGATGCTGTCTGGCAGGCGCCAGTAACGCGGCATGTTCCAGCTGCGCGTCAGCGGTTCCACCAGCTGAGGGTCGCTCCAGATCAAGTCATCGTTCACGAAGACTTCACCCGCCATCACAACCGATTTCAGCGTCAGGCCGACGGGGCCGGGGCGGCCGCCCGCGCAGGCCTGTTGCCAGTCGATGCGATACCAGACCGATCCGCTATAGCCAGGCCAGCGCAGGTTCCAGTCGTCCGGTAACGTGACCGGCACCCAGTCGGCGGAAGGCGGCCGGCCGCCATCGGGGGCGGGCTTTGCAGCCGAGACCGACAGCACCTGAACGGTGCAGGCGGCGGAAGTGGGATCAAGTGTGGGCGCTGAGGCGGGGCTTGAAGCGGAAGCAAAGGCCGGTGCCACGCACAACACCAGCCAGCAGGCCAGCCACCATTTCAGTCCAGCAAGCCACGCAGTAGCGCATCGTCCAGCAAACCGCGTTGTTGCGCTTAGTCCAGCCAACCACGCCGTTGCGCTTAGTCCAGCAAGCCACGCGTACGCGCGGCGTGGATCGCTCGCGTGCGCGAGGAGACAGCCAGTTTGCGGTAGATGTGCTTGATGTGGCATTCGACGGTGTAGCGCGACAGGAACAGCTGTTCGGCGATTTCGCGGTTGGCCAGACCTTCAGCCACCAGACGAAGAATCTGGCTTTCGCGGGGGCTAAGTATCTCACCGCTTGCCGTGCCAGTCTGCTCCGTGGGCCGGGGCCGCAACTCGTCGATGATGCGGCGGGCCACGAAGGGGTCGATAGGGGCACCGCCGCGCAGCACGCTGCGCAGCGACAGCGAGACCTCCATGTCGTCGCGTTCCTTCAACACATACCCCGTGGCGCCGGCCCGCAGCGCGGCCAGGATGGCGTCTTCGGTGCACCAGGCGGAAATGACCAGGATGGCCAAGCCGGGGTCGGCGGCGTGCATGTCGGCGATGAGTTCGATGCCGCTGCCGTCGGGCAGCCCCAGGTCCACCAGCGCCAAGGCGACCGGCTGGCTGGCCAGGCAGGCGCGCGCTTCGGCCAGCGAACCCGCGAAGATCAAGGCGTCAGCCTGATAGCCCAGCTGCAGCAGCAGCCCTTCTAGCCGGCGGCAGACCAGCGGTTCGTCCTCCACCAGCAGCACCGGAGCGGGCAGCGTCAATTCGGAGGCAAGGGGAGAGGCGGACATAGGAGATAAGGCGGAAAGAGGGCCAGGATTGACCGATTCTAATTGTGCCGTCGGCGCGCGCGCCCGGATATCCCTTGAACTGGGTATTTGACGCCCGGAATTGGTGTTTACCCCTAAAGTCCGCGCCGCGTATGCCGTAAGTCCATCGTGGCCGCCGGTTTTCTGGGCGGACCAGATACCCGCGCCGTTCGGCGTGGGCGGGGGCTGTACGAAAGCAGGTTAAGAAGGCAGGCATGAAAATTACGTCGTTGCGCAACCGAATTCTATTGATCTCGTGCTTTACCGTGGTGGGCGCGCTGGTTCTTTCGGGGATAACCACCTACCAGATCGTGCGCAGCAATATGATGGCGACGATTTCCGGCAACCTGGACGCCATCGCCGCCGGCAATGCCAGCGCGATCGAACGCTGGTCGGCGGACAAGGCCCAAGCGGTCTCCGCCACCGCCGCCGCCATTGAAAAGGGTGACCCCCGCGGCTTCACCAAGCTGATGGGCGAAACCAACGGCTTCCCGATTTCCACCGTCGGCTGGTCCGACAAGACGTTTTTCTCGACCACGCAGGTCGCAGCCGACTATGACCCCACGGCCCGCCCCTGGTACAAGAGCGCGGTGGCCGCGGGCAAGCTCACCGTCACCAAGCCCTATGGCGATTCCGCCTCGGGCAAGCTCTATGTGGCCTTCACCGCGCCGATGATTCGTGGCGGCCAGACGACCGGCGTGCTGAGCGGCGCCGTGCCGCTGGACGGCATCCAGAGCATCATCCGCGCCATTCGTCCCACGCCGTCCAGCTTGGCGTTTGTGGTGGCGACCGACGGGCAGGTCATTTCGCATGTGAACGACAAGCTGGCGTTGAAGCCGTCCACCGACGTGGCCCCGGAGCTCACGCCCGCCGCGCTTGCCGCCATGGCGCATGACGGCGCGGAACCCATCACGGTGGCGCTGGATGGCGTGCCGAAACTGATCAAGGCGCGCCAGATTCCCGGCACCGACTGGTCGCTCGTGATTGCGCTGGACCGCGCCGAAGCCACGGCCGGCCTCACGCAAGTGCTGAACGCCACGCTGATTTCGCTGGTGGTGCTGACGCTGGCCGCTGTGGCGATCTCCAGCGTGGCGACGTCTCGCGCCTTCAAGCGCCTGTCGGCCGTGCGCGACGCCATGGACACCATCGGTTCGGGTGACGGCGACATGACGCACCGGCTGGAGGTGGTGGGCCATGACGAAGTGGCGCAGATCTCAGCGTCGTTCAACGCGTTTGTCGACAAAATCAGCCATGTGATGTTGGAAGTGCGGTCGGGCGTGCACTCGATGTCGGCCGCTACCAGCGAAATCGACATGGGCAACCGCGACTTGTCGCAGCGTACCGAAACGTCGGCAGGCTCCTTGCAGGAAACGTCATCTGCGTTGACGCAGCTGACCTCCAGCGTGCGCCAGACCGAAGAAGCCGCCGAACACGCCACGCGTCTGGCCACCGAAGCCAGCTCGGCTGCTGAACGCGGCGGCAAGGTGGTAACGGATGCCGTGACGACGATGAGCGCCATTTCGCAGTCGTCGCAACGCATCACCGAAATCATCAGCGTGATCGACAGCATCGCCTTCCAGACCAACATCCTGGCGCTGAACGCCGCGGTGGAAGCCGCGCGCGCGGGTGAGCAGGGCCGCGGCTTTGCGGTGGTGGCGGGCGAGGTGCGCACGCTGGCCCAACGCAGCGCGGCGTCCGCGCAGGAGATCCGCACGCTGATCCAGGCGTCGGTCGAGAACGTCAAGAGCGGTACCGAACGCGTGCAGGCTGCGGGTTCGACCATGGGCGAGATCGTGGACGGCATCGCCCGCGTGCAGCGCCTGGTCACCGAAATCCACGGCGCGATGACGGAGCAAAGCGTGGGCATCAGCCAGATCGACCGCAGCGTGGCCGACATGGACCAGGCCACGCAGCAGAACGCGGCGCTGGTGGAGGAATCTGCCGCGGCGTCCGCCATGCTGAGCGACCAGGCGCGTGTGCTGGCCGACACGGTGGGCCTGTTCAAGCTGCGTGGCGACACGCACGCGGCGGGCCAGAAAATGCTGGCCCTGCCGCAGACCGCCTCGGCGTACTGACCGGCGCGGCCATCGCGTCATCCGGGCGGCAGTTGCCTGCCGGCCCGGAAGGCAGCAGAATCTGCGAAGCCCATGGACTGAACAGAGGATGAATGATGGCCGACCCCGCCGCTCGCGCGCCTGAAGACACGCTGATCCCGACCGCCCACGGCCGGGTCCACGCCCGGCGCTGGCCGGGTTCGCCGCAAGGCGAGGGCGCCCCGATCATCCTGCTGCATGACTCGCTGGGCAGTGTGGACTTGTGGCGCGACTTTCCCGCCAAGCTGGCGCAGGCCACCGGCCGCACCGTCATCGCCTATGACCGGCTGGGTTTCGGCCAGTCTGACCCGAACCCCCACCGCCTGCTACCGGACTTTGTCGCCAGCGAAGCGCAAGACGCCTTCGCCGCACTTGTCGACCATTTCAAGCTGACCCGCTTTATCGTGTTTGGCCATAGCGTGGGCGGCGGCATGTCGGTATCCATTGCGGCAGCGTATCCCGGCCGCTGCATCGGCGTCATTACGGAATCTGCCCAGGAATTCGTCGAAGACCGCACGCTGCAAGGCATCCGCGTGGCCGGCGAGCAGTTCCGCGACCCCGCCCAGCTAGATCGCTTGAAGCGCTATCACGGCGAGAAAGCGCAATGGGTGCTGGACGCGTGGGTGCAGACCTGGCTGTCGGCGGAATTCGCCGGCTGGAATCTGGACACGACCTTGCCGCGCCTGACCGTGCCGCTGTTGGCCATCCATGGCGAAAACGATGAGTACGGGTCCATGCGCCATCCCGAAAAGCTGGTGGCACTGGCGGGCGGCCCGTCGGCCATGCTGCCGTTGCCCGGATGCGGCCACGTGCCGCATCGCGAGCGCGAGGACGTTGTGCTGGAGGCGGTGGGCGCGTTTTTGGATCAGCGCGGCGTTTGATCCCTGCGGGGTAACCGGTGACTTGCGCCGCCTGCAATCGCAGGGTCAGGCCGATGCGGCGCGACGCGGCTTCCCGCCCGTCGACGGCAACCGCCATCGTTCCAAGGCCAATGAAGGCCGGGCCTTAATTTTCCGGCCGGCGTGCCGTTACAACTCGGAGAGACATCGACAAAAATCCGGGCAGGCACACTGCCCACGCGTTTGGATGACACCGCCCATGACCATCATCAGCTCGTCGGGAAGCGTGCAGAGCGTCGCGCCGCTCAGTACCCCTATCACTCAACTGAGGGCGCCGGACGCGGCCGTGTCGGCTGATACGCCCGCATCCACGGTCGTGCGCCTGAGCCAAGGCGGTGCCGACATCGGCGCATCGACGTATACGCAGACGGGCGCGGTATCTGACGCGATTTCGGGGTTGATGAACCGCAACGTCGGTACCCGGGGCCTGGCCGGCCCCTTCACCGATGTGGCAGCGGCCGTGCTGAACCGCTTCAGAACTGACGGCGGCAATCTGTCACTGTGGGTGCCGGCGGCGCAAACCGTTGGCGCAACGGATGCCACCACGGGCCCCACGTCGCAGGCGTCACTGCGCCCGGACAACACGGTGTCGCTGCGCATCAACACCGCCAGCGGCGTCAAGGTCGAGGTCGCGCTGCAAAGCGGCCCGCAAGGCATGGCGGTGCAGATCGAAGTCGCCGAAGGCGCGGAGCTGAACGAAGACGAACGCAAAGCCATTGCTAGCTTGGCGGGCGCGTTCCAGGACGCATTGGATGGCTTGGCGGAAGACCCGCCACGCTGGTCGCTGGCACGTCTGGCGAACGCGAGTTCGCCGCTGTTGTCGTCGATCAGCATGCGCGACAGCCGCCTGGTGGCGGGCGAAGTGGTGCAGACCATCGACTTTGATGCAGACAGCACGCAGCGCACGATGACGGTGTCGGGTGCGACCGGTGTGGTCAAAGTGGCCCTTGACCTGACGAAGCCGGTCACGCTGGGCTCGTCCGAGCAACAAGCGGCGGCGGTCAACAAATACTTGCAGCAATTTGATCGCGCCCAACGCCGAGGCGCGGGCGACGAGACGCTGACGACGACGTTCAAAGACATGTTCTCGGCGATGCACGGCAGCTACGGCTCGGCGCAAGTGCCGGCGGCAGACGGCACCACGTTCCGCAAGCCGGCGGCAGAAGCGCATCGCAGCCTGTTGTCGGGGCTGGCGGATTTCTCGGCGTCGATCGAGCAAGTGCGCCAGGCCACCAACCCGGCCCAGCCGAAAGAAACGGATGGGTTCTCGTACCAGACGTCGCAGACCAGCTCGGTCTCGGGAACGCCGCGTTGGGATCTGGCCGTGTCGCAAGAGCAGCAGAGCACGTTGACCGCCAGCTTCCATCGCGGGCTGACGCCGCAGACGGCATTGAAGCTGACGACGGATAAGGAGTCGCAGACCTATCTGTACTACCAGATTCACGACACCACCCGCAGCCAGACGGATGTGGCGTATGAGGAAGGCGTGTTGCGCAAGGCGACGCTGAACGAGTCGCGCAGCCAAACGACGCAAGTCACGATGTATGTGAAGGGCAAGCTGATCGATCAGACGCTGACCCCGGTAACGGAATCGAACAAGCGTGATCTGCTGCCGCTAGTGCGCGCCGCCAAGCTGGAAGAAGATTTGAACGACCCGCTGATTCCGCGTGATCAGGCCGAAGAGACGCTGCGCCAGAAGTTCCTGGACCTGGCGCGACAGGCCGCCAGCTTGCGGCAGGACTGATTCCGCTGCCTGATGGGACGGCCGGGCGGGCCCCGAAGGGACGCCCGCAACCGGCATCGCCGCGTCCATTATCATGGCTCCATGAGCCAGCGAAAGAACTCCGCCAAACTGCGCGCCGACGCTTGTATTCGCGTTCGGGGCGCGCGTGAACACAACCTGAAGAACGTCGATGTGGATATCCCGAGAGACGCGCTCGTCGTGTTCTCGGGGGTATCCGGGTCGGGCAAATCGTCGTTGGCGTTCGGCACGCTGTACGCCGAAGCGCAGCGGCGCTACCTGGAGTCCCTGTCCCCGTATGCTCGCCGCCTGATCGATCAGGTGGGTGTGCCAGACGTTGACGCCATCGAGGGCTTGCCGCCCGCCGTGGCCTTGCAGCAGCAGCGCGGCACGCCGAATGTGCGGTCGACGGTCGGCAGCATCACGACGCTGTCCAGCATGTTGCGCATGCTGTATTCCCGCGCCGGCACCTACCCGGCGCGTCAGCCCATGCTGTACGCGGAAGACTTCTCGCCCAACACGCCGCAGGGCGCCTGCCCGAATTGCCACGGCTTGGGCCATGTGTATGACGTGACCGAGCAATCCATGGTGCCCGACCCGTCGCTGACCATCCGCGAGCGCGCCATTGCGTCCTGGCCGCCCGCCTGGCACGGACAGAACCTGCGCGACATCTTGGTCACGCTGGGCTACGACGTGGACAAACCGTGGCGCGACCTGCCCAAGAAAGACCGCGACTGGATTCTGTACACCGACGAGCAGCCGACGGCGCCTGTCTATGCCGGCTTCACGCCCGCCGAGACCCGCGCGGCCGTGCGCGCCAAGCAGGAACCCAGCTACATGGGCACCTACACCGGTGCGCGCCGGTATGTGATGCACACCTTCGCGACGACGCAAAGCGCCATGATGAAAAAGCGCGTGGCGCGTTTTCTGACCGGCACGCCTTGCCCCGTGTGTGGCGGGCGGCGCTTGAAACGCGAGGCCTTGTCGGTGACCTTCGCGGGCATGGACATCGGCACGCTGACGCAACTGCCGCTTACCCGCATCGCAGAGGCCCTGACGCCGGCCGCCCAAGGCAGCGTCGATCAGCCGGATATGTCGCCAGAAAAGCGCATCGCCGCGCAACGGCTGTCGCAAGATCTGGTTGAGCGCATCGGCACCTTGCAGGCGCTGGGTCTGGGCTATCTGGCGATGGACAGGTCCACGCCCACCTTGTCGCCGGGCGAACTGCAACGCTTGCGGCTGGCTACGCAGATCCGCTCGAATCTGTTTGGCGTGGTGTATGTGCTGGATGAGCCCTCGGCCGGCTTGCATCCTGCCGATGGGCAGGCCTTGCATCGCGCGCTGGATCAATTGAAGGCCGCGGGCAATACGCTCTTTGTCGTCGAACACGACCTGGAGACGCTGCGCCGTGCGGACTGGCTGGTGGACGTGGGCCCCGGCGCGGGCCAGCACGGCGGCCAAGTGCTGTACAGCGGCCCGCCTGATGGCCTGCGCAAGGTGGGCGCGTCGCTCACGGCGCGCTATTTGTTTGGCGCGCCGGCTCCCGTGCGCAAGACGCCGCGCGAACCCGCAGGATGGCTGTCGTTGCGTGGCATTCATCGCAACAACCTGCATGGCATCGACGCGCGTTTTCCGTTGGGCGCCTTCACGGCGGTGACGGGGGTGTCGGGCTCGGGCAAATCCAGCTTGGTCAGCCAGGCGCTGGTGGAACTGGTGGGTGAACATCTGGGCCACGAACCGGTGGCCGAAGACGCCGAAGGCGACGTGCCGCAACCGGGCAGCGTGGCGCGCACGACGGGCCGGATCGACGCGGGCGTTGACGCGATCAAGCGGCTGGTGAACGTGGATCAGAAGCCCATCGGCCGCACGCCGCGTTCGAATCTGGCGACCTACACGGGCCTGTTCGACCACGTCCGCAAACTGTTCGCCGATACCAAGAAAGCCAAGTCGCGCCGCTACAGCGCCGGCCGCTTCTCGTTCAACGTGGCGCAAGGCCGGTGCGAAACCTGCGAGGGCGAAGGCTTCGTCCACGTCGAACTGCTGTTCATGCCGAGTGTCTACGCGCCATGCCCAACGTGCCACGGCAGCCGCTACAACGCCAAGACGCTTGAGATCGAATGGAATGGCCGCAACATCGCGCAAGTGCTGGCGATGACGGTCGACGAGGCGCTGGCCTTCTTCAAAGAAGAACCCGTGGTGCACCGTCCGCTGACGCTGCTGCACGAGATCGGCCTGGGCTATTTGCGCCTGGGTCAGCCCGCTACCGAATTGTCTGGCGGCGAAGCGCAGCGCATCAAGCTGGCGACCGAGCTGCAACGCAGCCAGCGTGGCAACACGCTGTACGTCCTGGACGAACCCACCACCGGCCTGCACGCCGCAGATGTGGATAAGCTGATGGCGCAACTGCACGGCCTCGTTGACGCCGGCAACACCGTCGTCGTCGTCGAACACGACCTGCGCGTGGTCGCCGGCAGCGACTGGATGATCGACGTCGGCCCTGGCGCAGGCGAAGAGGGCGGACACATCGTCGCCGAAGGACCCCCCGAGTCCGTCAGCCGTCAAGGCAAGGGCGTGACGGCGCCATTTTTGAAGCGGATGCTGGGGGGCGGTTGACGCGTTTTTCTTTAGCCGTATCCTTGCCAACATGACCATCACCTACCGCCCCGCCATTCCCGAAGACGCCGCCGACTGCATCGCACTGCGCACCCGAACCCGCGAGAACGCCGTCACCGAAGCGCAGCTCGCCGACGCCGGCATCACGTGCGAAACGTGGAGTGCGGGGATTGAAGCGGGCTTGTATCCCGGCTTTGTCGCGCTGGACGGCAGCAGGCTTGCCGGCTATTGCTTCGGGCATCGCGACACCGGGGAAATCGTTGTGCTGGCGCTGTTGCCGGAATACGAAGGGCGCGGGGTGGGGAAGACCGTCTTGCACATGACCCGCGACGCGCTGCGTCAGCTGGGTTTCAAGCGATTGTTCCTGGGGTGCGCCACGGACCCTGCCGTGCGGTCTTACGGTTTCTATCGCCACTTGGGATGGCGCTCGACGGGCACGTTCGACGCTGCGGGCGACGAGGTGCTGGAGTACGTGTTCTGAAGGCCGGACGAGCCGGAAGCGCCAATTCCCTACGCCTTGGACTCGCCGCACGCCCGGAACCCTTCGCTACATTTCCTGCTCCAGCGTCTTCTGCATCCGCTCCATGCTTTCCTGATTGACCTGGATCACGCCGGTTCCCGGCTGGTCGATGTCGACGATAAACGTCAGCACCAACGCGATCAGCGCGGCAAACAGACCGGTTGAAATCAAGCGCCTGCGCCCATGCAAGCCCGTGCCGTAGGCAATGAACGCCACGGCTCCCCCGCTGACGATGAACAGCAAATAGAACACCGGCTCGGGCACGTGGTTTTCAAGCGCCACGCGGCGCTTCTCGTTGATCTGCGCCATCTCGTTGATGGCCTGAATGAACATGATGGTCGACACGGCTGGCGGGTTGTCGGCGGTGGCGGCGGCCAGGGCGCGAATCTGGCGTTCGATGCGGCGTGACGTGGCGCTGGCGGCGTCAAAGCGCGGAGCGTCGTTTTCCGCGTCATGCAGTTCCAGCGCCGCCTTCGTGTATTCCAGCAGCAGCTTCGGCACCTGCGCGCGTGCGGACGGCGCAATCAGCTGCGAACGCCAGTATGCGTTGCCCACGGCGTTGGCTTCTTCCAGCACCAGGTTCTTGCGCGCCTCGAAGCGCGTGACCGACATCGCAAAGGTAAAGCCCAGCAGCAAGGCCAGCAGGCCGAGCAGGGCGGTTTGCAGGGCCGTAATGTGCGTGCGGTGCGTTTCATCGCCGGGCTTGCGCTGGTGCAGGCCCAGCCGGAAGCAGAGCTCGATGATGCCCAGGAAAACGATGACGCCGATGAAGAAGAGATAAGACTCGTCGAAGTTCCTGAGCATGGCGCTCCCCGTCGCGAAGAGGCCAGCGTATGCGGATTTGCGGGCGGGTGGCAAGCTGCCGGATGCCCTGATTCTGTCAGCGAAACGCCAAGTACTTGCGGTAAGGTGTCGGTTCCTCTCTAAAGACCCCGCACGGAGCAGAACTTGAAAACCCGCAAACTCGGCCGTACCGACCTGGATGTCAGCCTGATTGGATTGGGCACCATGACCTGGGGCGAACAAAATACCGAGGCCGACGCTCATCAACAACTGGACTACGCGCTGTCGCGCGGCGTCAACCTGGTCGACGTGGCCGAAATGTACCCGGTGCCGCCCAAGCCCGAAACGCAGGGCCTGACCGAAACCTATATCGGCACGTGGCTCGCGAAGCGCAAGCGCCGCCAGGACATCGTGCTGGCCAGCAAGGTGGCCGGCCCGGTGCGCGACCCCAAACGCCCCGGCCACATCCGCGATGGCAAGACCTTCCTGGACCGCAAGAACCTGACCGAAGCGCTGGACGCCAGCCTGAAGCGCTTGCAGACGGATTACCTGGACCTGTATCAGCTGCACTGGCCCGACCGCACCACCGCCACGTTCGGCCAGCTGAATTACCCGTGGGTCGAAGACGAGCACACCGTGCCGATCGAAGAGACCCTGTCGGTATTGCAGGATTTCGTGCGCGCCGGCAAGGTGCGCCACGTGGGCGTGTCCAATGAAACGCCGTGGGGCCTGTCGCAGTTCCTGCGTCATTCGGATACCCAGAACCTGCCGCGCGTGGTGTCGATTCAGAACGCGTACAGCCTGTTGAACCGCGTGTTCGAAATCGGCCTGTCGGAATTCACGCACCACGAAGGCGTGGGCCTGCTGGCGTACTCGCCGCTGGCGATGGGCATGCTCTGCGGCAAGTACCTGAACGGTGCACGGCCCGAAGGCGCCCGCCTGACGCGCTACACGCGATTCACGCGTTACAGCAATCCGCAGGCGGAAGCGGCCACCAGCGAGTACGTGGCGCTGGCGCGCGAACACGGCATCTCGCCGACGCACCTGGCGCTGGCCTGGGTGAACCAGCGCCCGTTCGTCACCAGCAATCTGATCGGTGCGACGACGCTGGAACAGCTGAAGGAAAACATCGACAGCGTCGACGTCACCTTGTCGCCGGACGTGCTGAAGGCGATTGACGCGATCCACACGCGCTATCCGAATCCGGCGCCTTGATCGAAACCCGGCCCATGCAACGCTTCCTGACTACGCTGCTTCTCGCCGCGCTTGCCCTCATGATGGCGGGCTGCGCGTCGACCAAGACGTACACCGAAAACGTCTCCACGTTGATGGTGTCGTCGGACGGCAAGACGTTTGCGGTGCTGGGCCCGCAGTATCACTATCTGTTCGACATGCCGCCAGCAATGGCGCAGGCGATGCAAGCTGACTTCCGAACCCGGCTGACCGCCGGGATTCCGCGCGATTTTTATGTTGGGGCCGATGGCTTCACGTGGGGCTATGTGCGCTTGCAGCTGATGGGCAACGCGACGCCGCGTGATCGTGAACAGGCGCTGGCCATGCACTTCCAGACCACGAAGGAAGGCATGGTTTATTACACCCATCACATCAAGGGCAAGCGCTACCTGGCCCGGCCGGGCACGCCCAGCGTGGCGCAGGCGGGCGGGGGCAAGCAGACGGCGCTGGACCAGTCGTACCAGGTTACGGTGCAAGACTCGCAAGGCAGCGCGGACATGGCGCGCGCGCTGTCGCCCGTGATGTTTCTGGCGGGCACGGGGTTCGTGGTGGCGAATCCGGCGATTGTGCTGTTCGCCTTGCCGGTGGCGGGGCTGGAGCCTTAAGTCTTCGAGCATCGCGGGGCAGCAGCTTCCGCTGTTGTCCCCGCGCGACATGCCCCGCCATGGGGCAATTCGGCGCAAGTGATTGATCCATCAAACGTTTTGAAAGCGTCACGCTATCCAGGCAGCAGTCAGCGTTGTGCGGAATCGTAAATATTATTGCGAATCAGTATCGTTAATAATAAAAATCCAATCTTTCTGCCCGTCTGCTCTGGAGAATTCAACGTGGTCCGTCCGACTTCCAACCGGAAGTGCCGTGCGCGCAAGCTTGCACGGTCTGCTGTTACGCCTTCTGTTCTTGCCCTGGCGTTGGGCATGGTTTTCTCAGGCGGAGCACAGGCCCAATCCGCCGCCGACTCGCAGGGCGTGGCGCAATTGCCGGCGGTGACCGTCAACGCGACATCAATCGACGACACCTTGGAGCATCTGTCCGCACCCGTGAACACCGGCGCGCTGGGCAATCGCAGCCAACTGGAAACGCCGTTTTCGACCACGGTCGTGACCGCGGCAGACATCCAGGACCGGCAGGTCAACAAGCTGGGTGACGTGTTCGCGCTGGACGCGTCCGTCAGCGACAACAGCGCGTCTTACGGCGCGTGGGCCAGCTACCTGACGGTGCGCGGCCTGCCGCTGGATTGGCAGAATTCTTACCGCATCGATGGCAAGCCGTTCCTGAGCTATGTGACGACGCTGCCGTTCGAACAGTTCGAGCAGATTGATTTGTTGAAGGGCGCCTCGGGCTTCATGTACGGCTTTGGTTCGCCGGGCGGCCTGGTCAATTACGTGACGAAGAAGCCGACGGACGAGCCGGTGCGCAGCATCGAACTGGGCTATGTGTCCAAAGGCTTGCTGCGTGAACAGGTGGACCTGGGCGGGCGCGTGGGCCAAAGCGGCACATTCGGCTACCGCCTGAACGCGACGCACGAAGAAGGCAACACGTACAACGGCGGCTCCTTGTATCGCGACTCCGTCTCGCTGGCGCTGGACGCGCGCTTGACCGACAAGCTGACCTGGGACTTCCAGTCCATCTACCAGGACCGCAAGGCGATCGGCCAGGAACCCACTATTTACGCGGGCCAATTGGCGGGCAGCGAGTTGCCGTCGCCCGTACGCAATGACAACGGCAAGCTCGTGGGCGAAGGCCCGTACGCCGACAACGCATTCCGCTACTACTCCACGGGCCTGAAGTACCAGCTGTCGTCCGACTGGAGCGTGCGCACCGATTACAGCTACAGCTCGACGCGCACGCGCCGCAATGAATCTGTGCTGTTCCTGCAAAACCAGGCAGGCGACTACGACGACTACCGTTCCGATTACGGCGAGGCCTACGGCTACAACCAATGGCAGGGCATGGTCGAAGGCAAGTTCGCAACCGGGCCGCTGAAGCATCACGTGGTGGCGGGGGCGTCGTGGCAGAAGCAGAAGAACGACTACAGCGTCAATGGCGTGTACCAACTGCAAGGCACGGGCAACCTGCGGTCGCAGAACACCAACACGTACTACAGCGAAGGCAGCCTGGACTTGTACCGCGCGGCCGAGATCACGCAAAAGGCGATGTTCGCCAGCGACACCATCGACCTCACCGGCGGCTGGTCGCTGCTGGGCGGCCTGCGCTATACGAATTACGAGCAGGTGGGCTTTGATGCGACGGGCGCGCAGTCGTCACGCTACGACAAGAACGGCGTGCTGACGCCGACCGTGGCGTTGATGTACAAGATCACGCCGCAGACGATGGCCTACGCCAGCTACATCGAATCGTTGGAGCCGGGGGCGTCGGTGGGCAACACCTATGCCAACTACGGCGCCTTGCTGAACCCGCTCAAGAGCAAGCAGTACGAATTGGGTTTGAAGACCAACCAGGATGACTGGGCGGCCACCGCGGCGCTGTTCCGTATCGAGAAAAAGGCCGAGTACGCAAACGCTGCCAATGAACTGACCCAAGACGGCAAGTCGATTTATCAGGGCCTGGAGCTGGGCGCGTCGGCGCGTGTGGCCGCGAACTGGAAAGTAGGCGGCAGCCTGATGTTCCTGGATTCGGAATACAAGAAGGGCAATGCTTACACGGGCAACCGCGTGGCGGGCGCGCCGAAGCTGGTGGCGGCGGCGCAGGTGTCGTACTCGGTGCCGCAATTGCCGGGCCTGAAGCTGCGCGCCGATGTGAAATACACCGGCAACACCATGCTGGGCGCGTCGAACAATGTGCGCGTGGATGACTACGCCATCATCAACATCGGCGCCACCTACGACACGCGCATCTATGGCTACGAGACGACGTTCCGCGCCGGGATCAACAACCTGGCGGACAAGCGCTACTGGCTGTTCCAGTCGTCGGATTACGTGAAGGCCGGCGACCCGCGCACCTACGGCTTGAGCGCCAGCCTGAAGTTCTAAGCGTTCACTTCCCAAAGGCGATCAGGCGAAAAGTCAGCCTGTTCGCCTTTTTTGGCATAGCCCAGCGGGTTGGCCACGACCCGGCAGCCGTCTTTCACGTAGTCATGCGCGCAATGCAGATGGCCGTGCATCCACAGGTTCGCCAGCGGCAGCAACGCGTCCAACGTATTGCAGAAGCCGGCCGTGCCGGGTGTGACGCCGTAGCGCGGGTCGGCGCTGGCAAGCGTCGGCGCGAAGTGGGTGATGGCCACCGTCGGGCCGTCAAACGGCACGCGCAGCGCGGCGTCCAGCCATTGCTGGCAGACGAGCCCTTGCTCGCGCATTTGTTCCGCCATGAAGGGCGCGCCCTGGCGCCGCATCTGCGCCTTTTCCAGATAGAAGTCGGCCGCGCGAAATGCCTTGGCTCGCTTGGCAAGCGCCACGCCTAGCGCGTCGCTGTCTGACGCCAGCGCATCGAAATCCGTCCATAGCGTGGTGCCGACCAGGCGCACGCCGTCGATGACGCAGATGTCGCGTTCCAGCCATTGGATGCCCAGGGCGTGGCAGAGCTCGCGCAGGCGATCATGCGTGTCGTCGAAATCCAGGTTGTCGTATTCATGGTTGCCAGGCACGAACACCACAGGCGTGGGCCAGCCGTTGCGTGGCGCGTAGCTGCCCAGGCCGAAGTCGGTGCTGGAAAGTTTCGAACCTTCACGGTACGAGCCGATGTCGCCCGCCAGCACCAGCAGGTCGGCGCCAGGGGTGGGCCGCGCCAGAAAGGTCGGGTCGGATTCCAGGTGCAGATCAGAGAGCAATTGAATCTTCATGGCCGATATCTTAGGCGATGGGCCGGCTGCGGCATGCGCCACCGTGCCCATCCATGCGACACTTTCCCATCAGGCGGACCCTTCGGGCGCCATTACTTACCGACTCAAGCCTTTACCGACTCAACCCTTTTACCGATTCAACCCTTCAACAGGAGAAACGTTTATGCGTATCGCAATCGCCACGGCTGCCGCGCTGATCCTGGCGGCCAGCGCACAGGCGCAGCCGCTGAAAAATTGCAGCAATGCCGAAACGCAGACCGACATGAACCTGTGCGCCGACCAGGCCTATCGAACGTCCGACGCCGACTTGAACGCGGCGTACAAAGACGTCACGCAACGGCTGAAAGACGATAAGACCAAGCTGACCCAATTGCAGGCCGCGCAAAAGGCATGGCTGTTTTTTCGCGATGCGGAATGTGCGTTCTCGTCAGCCGGCACCACCGGGGGCAGCGCCTATCCCATGGTGCTGAGCCAGTGCCTGGACAAGCTGACGCAGGCCCGCACGAAAGAACTGCGCGCGTACCTGAAGTGCGAAGAAGGCGACATGAGCTGCCCCGTACCCGGTAAGCAATGACAATGCCAGCGCTTGAAGACGCCGCGGGCACGCCACCCGCGCCCGACAAGGCTGGCCTGATTCTTGATGCAGCGGGCGCGCCGCGCTGCTTCTGGCAGCCGTCAATGCCGGAATATCACGATCACGAATGGGGGCGGCCCGTCGGCGGCGACCGCCGGCTGTACGAGAAGATCTGCCTGGAAGGGTTTCAGGCGGGCATGGCGTGGATCACCATCTTGCGCAAGCGCGAGGCGTTTCGCGAGGCCTTCGATGATTTCGATTTCGAACGCGTGGCGCGCTATACCGAGCACGATGTGGACCGCCTGATGGGCAACCCGGGCATTGTGCGCAACCGCGCGAAGATCGTGTCCGCCATCAACAACGCGCGCCGCGCCGTGGCGCTGGCCGAGGAAACCGGTTCGTTGGCGGGCTGGTTATGGCGGCACGAACCGCAGCCCGCTGAGCGGCCCCCGGCGATTGACCTGGATTACTGGAACAACAACCCGACATCTGCGGCATCCACGGCGCTATCGCGTGCGTTGAAAAAGCGTGGCTGGACGTTCGTGGGGCCCACCACCATGTACGCCTTCATGCAGGCCGTGGGCATGGTCAATGACCACATGAGCGGCTGCGTCTGCCACGCCGCCATTGAACAGGCGCGCGCCGGATTCAAGCGGCCGGGGTAAGCGCCGGATTCACGCCGGGATCAGCGCCGGGATCAGTGCCGGAATCACGCCTGGGGTTTGCGTGCTGGGTTTGCGCCCCGGGGTGGCATCGGACGTCAGCGCGCGGCCAGTCCGTTAAACGTGGTGGTGATCAAATATTCGACGATCTCGTCGGGCTGGAACGCGCCGCCCATTTTCAGGAAGTTGCCCACCGGGTCGCACGACCGCGCGTAGATCGTGTAGAGGATCACTTCGCCCGGCAAGTCTGACGACAGCTCACCGCTTTCCTGCGCCGCCAGAATCCAGCCGCCCAGCGTTTCGGTGACCTGGCTCAAGCGTTCCAGGTAGGGCGTGTGCGTGATCAGCGCCTGCTGGATCGTTGACCGGGTGGACGGCAAGAGCGGCATTTCGTCGTCCAGGTGCGTCCGCACGGCCCAGCGCACCACTTCCTTCAGCCGGTCTACCGGCCCCAGCGATTCCGGCAGCGCCGCAATCACCGCCAGCGTGCGGTCCAGCAGCCGCGTCATCGACGCCGCCGCCAACGCGTCCTTTGACGCGAAATGCTTGTACAGGCTGGCCTTGGAAATCCCGACATCGGCCGCGACTTCGTCCATCGTCATCAGGTCATAGCCCTTCACCGCCAGCATTCGGTTGACCGAATCCAGGATGGCATCTTCGCGCAGCAACAGTTGCTGTTGTTTGAAGGACAGTTTCTTGACGGGGGCGGCAGCGGGCATGGGGGACAGACCATTCAGGCAGAAATTTGCCTGCATAGTCTAAATCTAAACTGCATAGTATTTTTTTAAACTTGATGGTTTAATCGTGACTAATCGGTTCACAACAAGGCGGCGACATGGCCACCCCGACGTCGAAACCCCTGGAAGTTGCGTTGCCGTCCGCGTTGCTGACGGCGCATCCCGCCGATTGGCGGCTGATCGGCCATGGCTTGCTCACGTGGAGCGTGTTCCGGCTGTATCACGCCTATCTCTATGTGCCCGCGCCGTCGCCCGACGCATCGGCGCCCGACGCAACGGCGCCCGACGCAACGGCGCCCGACGCAACGGCGCCCGACACGTCCACATCGTTTGATCCCGATGGCGACTTCGTCTTGATGCTGCGCTACCTGCGCAACATTCCGGGCGAGCAGATCGTCTCCACCTCCACCGAAGAAATCGCCCGGTTGACCGACACGCCCGCCGACGATTTGGCCGCGTGGACGCAGTCCATGCGCGAACGCTTTCCTGATGTGGCCGCGGGCGACCGCCTGACCGGCTGGTTTCGCCGCGGCGAGGGCGTGCGCTTTTTCCGTGGCGACACGCCGGCGGGCGATATCGACAGCCCCGCCTTTGCCCGCGCGTTCGCTGCCATCTGGCTCGACCCCCGTACCCGCAGCCCGGCCTTGCGCGCGAATCTGCTGGGCCTGAATCGTCAGGACGCCGCATGAACCGCGCCCTGTCCGCGCCGATCCCGCCGGGCGGCCGCATTGCGGTGGTCGGTGGCGGCGTGTCGGGCTTGAGCGCGGCGTGGCTGCTGTCTGAAAAATACAGCGTGACCTTGTTTGAAGCCGGCTCCTATGTGGGCGGCCACACGAACACCGTAGACGCCGAGGTCGACGGCATATGCTATCCGGTCGACACCGGTTTTCTGGTGCATAACGACCTGACCTATCCCAACCTGGTGCAGTTGTTCCGGCATCTGAACATTCCCGTACACGCCAGCGACATGACGTTCAGTGTGTCGCTCGCGCAGCCCGATCTGGAATGGGCTGGCACAAGCCTAGGCACCGTGTTCGCGCAACGCCGCAACCTGATGCGCCCCGCGTTCCTGGGCATGCTGCGCGACATCCTCCGCTTCAATCGCCACGCCGCGCGTTATCTGGCGCGTTGCGGCCCCTATGCGCTCTTGGGCGATCTGCTGGATGACGAAGGCTACGGCCAGGCCATGCGCGATTGGTATTTGCTGCCGATGGCGGGCGCCATCTGGTCTACGCCGCCCAGCATGGTGTTGCAGCAACCGGCCCGCACGTTTCTGTCGTTCTGCCTGAACCACCGCCTGCTGCAAGTGGCCGGCCGCCCGCAATGGAAAACGGTCAAGGGCGGCGCGCGCCAGTATGTGAATGCGATGCTGCCGCGCATTGCAGACGTGCGCGTGTCCAGCGCGGTGCATACCGTCAAGCGGCTGGCCGATGGCGTGGAAGTGCGGTCGGCCGGGCATGTTGACCGCTACGATGCCGTGGTGCTGGCCTGCCATGCGCCAACATCGCTTGCCATGCTGGATGCCAGCGAAGACGAACGCGACGTGCTGTCGCGCGTGCGCTATCAGCCCAACGTGGCCGTGCTGCACACCGACACGGCCTTGCTGCCGCGCCGGCGCGCCGTGTGGTCGGCGTGGAATTATCTGGCCGGCCCCACGGCGGATGCGCCCATGTCGGTCAGCTATCTGCTCAACCACTTGCAACCGCTGCCGTTCAAGCAGCCGGTGATCGTCACGCTGAACCCGCAGCGGGAACCAGCGGCCAGCAGCGTGTTGGGCCGGTTCGACTACGAGCACCCCGTCCTGGACGCCGACACCGTCGCGGCGCAAGGCCAGTTGGCCGGCATCCAGGGCCGCGCGCGCACGTGGTTCTGCGGCGCGTGGACGGGTTACGGGTTTCATGAGGACGGCTTGGCATCCGCCATCCGCGTTGCGGCTGACTTCGGCGTGTCGCCACCGTGGAGCACCGCGCCATGACAGCGGCGCTCACCACCGCCCCGATCGAACTCGCTCGCGCGCGCGTGGTGCATGCGCGCACCCGACCCGTTGCGCACCGCTTCACGTACCCCGTGTTCTGCCTGCGCGTGCGCGTCGACCAGGCAGCAGAGATGGATGGACGGTCGTCATGGCTGTTCGGCGTCAACCGCCGCCGCCCCGTGGCGTTTCATTTTGCCGACCACGGCGACCGAAGCGGCGGCAATCCGATGGACTGGCTGCGTTCCCGGCTGGACATCGCCGGCATCCGTATGGACGTGGGCGCCGTGTGGCTGCAGAGCTTTCCGCGCGTGTTCGGTTATGTCTTCAACCCCGTCAGCTTCTGGTACGTGCATGACGCCGATGGCGTGCTGCGGGTGCTGGTGGCCGAGGTCAACAACACCTTTGGCGAACGCCATCAATACGTGTTGCGAGCGCCAGACGGCGAGGCCATTCATGATGGCGAAGCCCTGCAAACCACGAAGGAATTTCATGTGTCGCCGTTCTGCCGCGTGGTAGGCGTGTACCGCTTTCGCGTGCATGAGCAGGGCGATACGCATCGCGTCGCCATCGACTACTTCGATGATCCCGCGTTGCCCGCGCCGTTGCTGCACACCGCCATTCAAAGCGTCGGCACGCCGCTGTCTACGGCGGCCTTGCTGCGCGCGCTGCTCGCCATGCCGTTCATGACGCTGGGCGTGGTGGCGCGCATTCACCTCCAAGCCTTGCGCCTGTTCTTGCGCAAGGTGCCATACCAACGCAAACCCGCTGCGCCGCCAAGCGAAGTGACCTACCCGCGCGAGGGCCATGATGAGTGAAGACGAACTCAGCGTTGAATGCGCTGCCGCCAGGCCCGGCTGGGCCGCGCGTGGATTGATGGCGATGGCGGCGCGCTTGCGCGTCGGCACGCTGGCCTTGACGGACCCATCGGGCGGGCACGCGCTGTACGGCGAGCCCGGCGGCGGGCCGCATGCCGAACTGATCATCCGCGATTGGCGGGCGGCGCCGGCCATCTTGCGCCAGGGCGACATCGGTTTTGCGGAAAGCCTGCGCCGGGGTTGGGTGGACAGCCCCGATCTGCTTGCGCTGTTCACCCTGGCCTTGCGCAACGAGGCCGCATTGTCTCAAGCTGTGGCAGGCAAGTGGTGGGCGTTGCTGGCGCGGCGCTTGTCGCATCTATTTCTGCGGGACAACACCCGCAAAGGCAGCCGCCGCAATATTCTTTCCCACTACGACCTGGGCAACGACTTCTATCGTTTGTGGCTGGACCCGTCGATGAGCTATTCCGCCGCGCTGTTCGGCGCGGATCGCACGGAATCGCTCCAGGCCGCGCAACACCGCAAGATCGACCGGCTGCTGGATGCCTTGAACGCCCGGCCCGGCCAGCACGTGCTGGAGATCGGTTGCGGGTGGGGCGGCTTTGCCGAGCGCGCCGCGCAACGCGGCTTGCACGTGCACGGCATCACCTTGTCCGACGCGCAATTGCAATGGGCCCGCGCGCGCATGCAAACGCAAGGGCTGGACGGCCGCGTCACGCTGGAACTGCGCGACTACCGCGACCTGGGCGCCAGACAGTACGACCACATCGTCTCCATTGAGATGGTCGAAGCCGTGGGCGAGCGCCGCTGGCCCGTGTACTTCGATACCTTGGCCCGGAACCTGCGCAGCGGCGGCCGGGTTGCGCTGCAATCCATCGACATCGCCGACGCAGCGTTCGGCACCTACCGGCGCGGTACGGATTTTATTCAGCAATACATTTTTCCCGGCGGCATGCTGCCCTGCCCACGCGTGATCCGTGAACAATCTGCACGCGCCGGGCTCGACATCATCGACGAACACGCGTTCGGCCTGGACTACGCCGATACGCTGCTTCGCTGGCGCCACGCGTTTGACGCGCAGGTGCAGGCGGTACGCGCGCAAGGTTTCGACGACGCCTTCATCCGCTTGTGGCGCATGTATCTGTGCTATTGCGAAGCCGGATTTCGAGAAGGCCGCACGGATGTCCGGCATTGGGTTTTAGAGAAAAGGACGCAATGATGAACGCACGCCTGCAAGAAATCGCCGCATGGTTTGAAGCGCTGACGCCGCAAACGCTGCCCAGCATTGATACCGTCTACGCGCCCGACGCGCACTTTGCTGATCCGTTCAACGATGTGCACGGCCTGCCGGGCATCGCACAGGTTTACGCCCACATGTTCCAGAATTTGGAGCAGCCGCGTTTTCATATCTTGCGGCAGGGCGGACAGGGCGTGGACGCCTTTCTGGTGTGGCGGTTTGACGGCGCGTTCCGAGGCCACGCGTTCGACTTCGAAGGGGCCAGCGCGCTGGTGTTGGACTCGCAAGGCTTGATCATCGACCACCAGGATTTCTGGGACCCGGCGGCGCATATTTACGAACGCATTCCGGTGCTGGGCGCCGTGCTGCGCCGGTTGCGGCGCAAAATGTCCTCGCGGTAGCGCGGTAGCGCGGTGGCGCCGTAGCGAGGTAGTGAGGTAGTGAGGTAGCGAGGTAGCGAGGTAGCCGGGTAGCGGGGTAGCGGGGTGACGCTGAAAATGCCTTGATTTTGGTTGCGGATCGCAATTATATTGGTTGCGAACCGCAACTTATATTGGGGCCGCCATGGATCTCATCGATTTCCCTCCGCAATCCCGTGAGCAGACCATCCGGGATTTGCGGGAATTTTCCCGCAAGCTGGTACGCGAACTTGGCTTCATGCGCACGTCGCTGGCCGGCAGCGATCTCGCCCCTTCCGCCGTTCACGCCATCATCGAAATCGGTTTGCAGCCCGGCATTCAGGCGCGCGACCTGGCGGGGATTCTCAGGCTGGATAAATCCAACACCAGCCGCCAATTGGCCAAGCTGGAATCAGCCGGCCTGGTGACGCGTGAAACCGATACCGACGATGCGCGCGCATCCCGCTTGACCTTGACCGCAGCCGGTCTGGAGCTTCGTGCGCGCATCGACCAGTTCGCCACCGATCAGGTGTCGCGGGCATTGCGCAAACTGGCGCCTGACGATCAGCAATCGCTGATCCGCTTCATGTCGCTGTATGCCGATGCGCTGTCACGCGAAAATCCCAACCTGGCGCCGCCCGCCACATCCATCAGCGATTCGATTCACGACGGCTATGTGCCCGGCTGCATTGGCGATGTCGCCAGCCTGCACGCGCGCTACTACGCACAAACGTCGGGCTTTGGCGTGTACTTCGAACGCAAGGTCGCCAGCGAGCTGGCTGCCTTCGCCGAAGGCCTGCCCGCAGAGGGCAAAGGCATATGGCTGTATGTGGACGGGGGCAGGGTGTTGGCCAGCATCGTGATCGACGGCGATCTTGCGAAGCGCCAAGCGCACCTGCGCTGGTTCATTGTGGACGACGCCTTGCGTGGCATGGGCGTGGGCCGCGCACTGCTTGAGCGCGCGCTGGCCTTTGCCGACGCGCACTACGACGAGACCTATCTGTGGACCTTCAAGGGGCTGGACGCCGCGCGCCACTTGTATGAGTCAGCGGGCTTTGTGCTGACCGACGAATCCGAAGGCCAGCAGTGGGGCAGCGTCGTCGTCGAGCAGCGCTTCCTGCGCCGCCGCTGACCGCTCGTCTTACGCACATGACACGCGGATGTCCGCGTGGACATACGCCGATACAACGCGGCCTGAATCACCCCGTGAGGATTCACGGGGTTGTCACGTCGCGTTCCTAGACTCGCTGGGGTCTTGCTGCTTGAAAGCGGCATGAAAGTTTTTCCTCACCCCACCGACTCCCCATGCCTCCCAAACGCATTGCACGAACGCTTGCGGCCGCCTTGCTCGTGGCCGTCACCTTGTCCGCCTGTGGCGGTGATGACGACGACGAGCCGTCATCGCCCACTCCCGAGCCTCCTGTCACCGAGCAGCCCCAGCCTCAGCCGCCCGCGCCTGCGCCGCTGCTGCGATGCGCGCCTTGAACGCCGTCGCGCTGACTTGCCCTGACCTCAACGACCCAGAAGCCTCGAGATGAATTCACGCCGCAATTTTCTACAGACCGCCACGGGCGCAGGCTTTGCCGCCGCCGCGCTGGCCGCATTTCCGCCCAGCATCCGCCGCGCGCTGGCCATTCCGGCCAACAACGCCACGGGCACCATCAAGGATGTGGAGCACGTCATCATCCTGATGCAAGAGAACCGGTCGTTCGACCATTACTTCGGCACGCTCAAAGGCGTGCGCGGCTTTGGCGACCGCTTCACCATTCCCCTGGCCAACGGGCGCCGCGTCTGGCAGCAAGAGCGCGCCAACGGCGCCGTGCTCACGCCTTACCATCTGGATGGCAGCAGCCACAACGCGCAGCGCGCGGATGGCGCGCACCACACCTGGGTGGATAGCCAGGCCGCGTGGGACCACGGCCGTATGACGCAATGGCCCACGCACAAGACCGACATCGCGATGGGCTACTTCAAGGAACGCGAGATTCCGTTCCAGTTCGCGCTGGCCAACGCGTTCACTTTGTGCGACGCCTATCACTGTTCGATGCACACTGGCACCGACGCCAACCGCGCGTTCCACCTGACGGGCACCAATGGCGCGACGGCAGGCGGCGCGTCGTTCGTGAACAATGAGTGGGACTGGATCGACGGCCGGCCGGCGTCGCAGAACACCGGCTACACCTGGACGACTTATGCCGAACGGCTGGAAGCCGCTGGCGTCAGCTGGATTTCGTACCAGAACATGCCGGACGAATGGGGCGACAACATGCTGGGCGCTTTCCAGCAATTTCGCCGCGCGAACATCGCGTCCGGCTTTCCGGTATCCAGCGGGGGCGAGCCCGGCGTGCCGTACGCCAACACCGGCCAGGCATTGCCGTATCACGCCTACGACGCCGCCACCGACAACGCGCACAACCCGCTATACAAGGGTGTGGCGAACACCCTGCCCGGCACGGCGCCCGAGAACTATCTGGACGCCTTCAAGCGCGACATCCGCGAAGGCAAGCTGCCGCAAGTCAGCTGGATGAACGCGCCGTCGATCTATTGCGAACACCCCGGCCCGTCCAGCCCGGTGCAAGGCGCGTGGTTCCTGCAAGAAGTGCTGGACGCGCTGACCGCCGTGCCCGAAGTCTGGAGCAAGACGGTGGTGCTGGTGAACTTCGACGAGAACGACGGCTACTTCGATCACGTGCCGTCGCCGTCTGCGCCGTCGCCCGATTCGGGTTTGGGCAAAGCGGGAAAGTCCACGCTAAGCGATACGGACATGGCGTTTGAATATTTCTCGCATCCCGCGCCCGCCGGCAGCAGCAGCCAGCCCGCGCCGGATGGCCGCGTCTATGGCCCTGGCCCGCGTGTGCCGATGTTCGTCATCTCCCCCTGGAGCCGTGGCGGCTGGGTTAATTCGCAGGTGTTTGACCACACCTCGGTGCTGCGCTTTCTGGAAGCGCGTTTCGGCGTGCAGGAGCCCAACATCAGCCCATTCCGCCGTGCCGTGTGCGGCGACCTGACCAGCGCATTCAATTTCCAGACGCCCAACACCGAGGCCTTGCCCACGCTGGCCGGACGCAGCACCCGCAGCGCCGCCGACCAGTTGCGCAGCGCACAGGAAGCGTTACCCGCCATGCCCTTGCCCACGGATATGCAGTTGCCCATTCAGGCCAGCGGCACGCGTCCGTCACGCGCCTTGCCGTATGAACTGCACGCCAGTGCGCGTTGCAGCGCGGTGGGTACGGTGGAATTGCTGTTCTCCAATACCGGCACGCAGGCGGCGGTGTTCCATGTGTATGACCGGCTGAACCTGGACCGCGTGCCGCGCCGCTATGTGGTGGAAGCGGGCAAGTCCTTGTCGGATACCTGGAATGCGTTCCGGGACAATCTTGGCCGGTATGACTTGTGGGTGCTGGGGCCGAACGGCCTGCATCGCCACTTCAAGGGCGATACCAGCCGCATCGCGGACTCGGGTGTCGCGCCCGAGATCCGCGTTTGCTACGACATCGCCAATGGCGACGTCTATGCCGAGCTCATGAACGCGGGCGCCAATGCCGGTGACTTCACGGTGACGGCGCTCGCTTATCGGCAGGACGGCCCATGGAAGCAATCCGTGGCGGGCGGCGCAACGGCATCGTTGCACTGGGCGCTTGCCGAAAGCGGACAGTGGTATGACTTCGCCGTCACGTGCGCCAGCGACCCGGCTTTCTATCGCCGCTTCGCCGGGCGGGTCGAGACGGGCAAGCACACGGTGAGCGACCCGGCGATGGGCGCCGAAGGCTGACGCCCGTGCGCGTCAGATCACACTGATGCGCAGCTCGGCCAGCAGCGCGGCGGCCTGCGTCTTGGAAATGGTGGCGCCGGCCAGCCGCGCGGCGGCGGTCAGGTCGATGCCGCTTAAATCCACTTCGCGCAGGTCGGCGCCTTCAAAGCGCACGTTTTTCAGGTTGGCGTTGCGCAGGCTGCCGCCGTGAAAGACGGTGTCGCGGAAATCACTGCCCGCAAGATCCGCATCTGAAAAGTCCAGCTGCATGAGGGCGGTTTTGCGGAACGACACGCCGCGCAAGAGCGCACCGACCAGCAAACATTCTTCAACCGTCCAGCCCAGGCAGGCGATGCCGTCGAAGTCGGAACCGGTCAGTTTGCATCCCTGGAACCGGGCGGCGGCCAGGCGTGCACGGCGCCAGTTGGCGTTGTTCAGATCGCAGTTCTGGAAGACCGCGTCGCTGGCATCGACTGACGCAAAATTGGCACGGCCGCCCCGGCAACGCACCCAGGTGGTGTCGGCCAGCGTGGCGCCCTGGAACGAGGCGTCGGCGATGGCGCAGGCGGTGAATTGCGCGCCGCGCAGATCCAGCCGGGAAAAGTCAGCGTTCTGGAAATCGCAGTCCTGGAAGAACAACGGGCGGCCCGCCGCTTGTTCAAGCAGCGCCTGCATGGCGTTGCGGTTCACTTCCCGGTCGGTAATGGATTCAAATGCGTCTTGCGTCATGCCACGGTCTCGGTTTGATGCGCCCGAGCAACGCAGACGCAAAGGCGCGGCGTCCGCTCGGGCAAGCCCCAAAGGATACCAAGCCAGAAGCGCCGCTTCCGCGCTTGTGAAACAGCCTGTATTTCTTTACTGTTTCGTCAGCCGGCTTGACGTCCGCAGGCCGGCTTCCTCCCGTTCACGCAAGTCAAGTCGTGTTGAAAGGAACCGTCTATGCAGGTGCAGGAAGGGGGGGCCAGCCATCGGCTTGAAGCAGGTCCCCGGATGAAAGCGATGCGTCGGGGCCGATGCGCCCGGGCGATCACGGGTTGGGCGATCACATTTTGGGCGATCACCGTTTTGGCCTTCACGGCGCTGGCCTTCAATGCGCACGCCGCAGATTCCGCCGCGTTCACAGACACGCAGGATGGGGACTTCGACACCAGTGATTTTCTGTTGCACCGTAAAGGTGTCATGCCGATTCCCATCGTCATCACCGAACCCGCGGTGGGGTACGGGGGCGGGGCGATGCTGCTGTACTTTTCGGAGTCACTGGAAGAGGCCGGCAGCGCGCCTCGCGAAGAGGGCGAAAAGGCGCCGCCGAACGTCACCGGCATCGGTGGGGCGCTGACCGAAAACGGCAGCCGCTTTGGCGGGCTGTTCCACTTTCATACCTGGGACGGCGACCGCTACCGCTATCTGGGCGCGCTGGCCCACGGCCGGATGAACCTGGATTACTACGGCAAACTGAATGTCGGACGAAGTTACGAGCTCAAGGGCACGTTTCTGGTGCAGCAGCTGCTGGCGCGGGTAGGGGATTCGCGCTGGTACATCGGGCCGCGCTACACCTACTTCAATTCCACGACACGCTTCACGGGGGACGCCGCCAGCGAACTTAGCTCGGCTGACCAGCAGGGGCGCATCGGCAAGCTGGGCCTGGTGGTCGATTACGACAGCCGCGACAACATGTTCTACCCCACGAAGGGCAGCTATGCGGAAATTGAGGCGCAGTTTGCGCGGGGCTGGCTGGGCAGTTCGCAGTCGTTCGATACCTACAGCGCGCGCGGCTACACGTGGATGCCGTTGAATCCAGAGTGGAACCTGGGCGTTCGTCTGGACGGCCAGACCACCAGTGGCGCGGTGCCGTTTTACGCGCAGCCGTCCATCGATTTGCGCGGCGTGTCGCGCGGCCGCTATCAGGCTAAGACTGCGCTGGTGTCCGAGCTGGAGTTGCGGTGGAACGTCACGCCGCGTTGGTCGCTGCTGGCGTTCTCTGGGCTGGGCAAAGCCTACGGCCGCTGGAATTCATTCAGTGAAGCGCCCAACGTGGTCAGCGTGGGGACGGGCTTTCGCTATTTGATCGCTAAGAAAATGGGCTTGTCCGTCGGTATCGACGTGGCTCACAGCAAGGATCAGAACGCGTTCTATATCCAGGTGGGCAGCGCCTGGCGCTAAGGCCAGGGGCGGACGGCGTTACTGGAAGATCTCGGTTTCCACGCAGAACGCCACCAGTTCCTGGTCCGTCTGCACGTTCAGTTTTCGCATGGCGGATATCTTTTGTCCGCTCACGGTCTTGACGCTGCGCTTGAGCGTCTCGGCCACTTGCATCATGGATTCACCCCGAATGAAGTGGCGCAGCACTTCGAATTCCTTGGGGGACAGGCTGTTGATGCGTTCGCCGATGAACTTGGTGCGGGAATCTACCGTGCCGTCGCGTTGAAACCCGGGGGGATAGTATTTGCGCCCGGCTTGCAGCGTCTGCAATGCCGTGACAATTTCGGCCAGGTTGTCGCGCTTGAGCACCACCGCCGCAACCCCTGTGTCATACAGTGCTGAAATGATCATCGGGTTCGACACCATCGTCAGCACAACGACCTGCGCGCGCGGAAAATGCCGGGTCAGGTATTTCACCAGCCGGATGCCGTCGCCATAGGTTTCATCGCCGGGCATGGAGTAATCGGTGATGACTACATTCGGCAGATCTTGTGTCAGGTGTTCGACCAGCTCGGTCGGGCTGGCCAATGTTGCCGTGACCTCAAAGCTGAGATCCTTATCGAGCAGATCGCGCATGCCCATAAGCACAAGCGGGTGATCGTCTGCCAAGACTATTCGAAGTCGTTCCATGCGGGGACGCGGAGTATTGATGGGATGAATTATCGGGACCATTCTGCACCAAGAATCAGACTTGGACCAGAAGGTCTTTGAGTTCAACTATCAGCGTCAAGGTGTCCTGAAAGGCTTGTTCGTCCCGGTCATTGCGCTTGAGCCGGGATTCGATGGCTTCGAGCTGAGATGACAGTGGCGTCATTTTTACCATTACCAGCGCGCCGCGCATGCGGTGCATGGTTTGCAGCGCCACCCGCACGTCGCGCTGGGCGATGGCGGCTTCCAGTTTGGCCAGATCCGACTCCATGGTTTCCCGGAACAGGCGGCGGTACTGGGCGGGGACGAGCGGAGACAGCGCATCGGTGTTGGTGGGGGTATCGGCGTTGGGCGTATCGGCAGCGGCCGGGGGCGTGTCCGAAGGGGGGGCCGCCTTGTCGTGGCGCCGCGGCGCCACATTGCCCAGGTGGCGCCGCGGCGCCACATTGCCCAGGTGGCGGCGCAAGGTGCTGAGTTCAATTGGCTTGACCAGCCACGCGTTCATGCCCGCCGCCATGCAGCGCGCTTCTTCGTCGCGCATGGCGTTGGCGGTGACGCCGATGATGGGTTGCGTGAATCCGCGCTCGCGCAGCGTGCCGGTCAGCTCGTAGCCATTCATCTTGGGCATGTTGACGTCGGTCAGCAGCAGGTCGTAGGCGCCCAGTTCCCACAGCGACAGCGCTTCCGCCCCGTCAGCCGCCACCGTCACCGTACAGCCCAACTGCTCAAGCTGATGGCGCAGCGTGGCCTGGTTGATCGGGTTGTCTTCCGCCACCAGGACCTGCAAGTCCAGTGGGTCCAGGACGGCATCGGCGCTGACCGCGGGCGGCACGACCGGATCGCCCCGCACCAGGCGCGCGATGGCGAACCCGATGCTGTCCAGGTCGTGGCCATCGATCTGTTCCGGCGCGCCGGGGGCGCTGGACCAGGGGTCGCCCGCCGCCAGGTAATGCCCGGCCCAGTTGACGGGCCGGGCATCGTTGGCGCCCAGCAGGTCCAGGAAGACATCATCGCGTTCGCCGCGGGGCTGCGAGCCGGTGGCAGGGTCCGCTGTCGCGCCCCAGCGGTTCAGCCAGAGGCAGACGTTGTCGGTCAGTTCGCGATGCGGGCTGCGAACCTGGATGCGAATGCCGTGCAGATCAGGCAGCTCGATGGCGGGGCCCTCGGCCGGCTGCAAGACGAGGTCCAGCGCGAAGCTGCTGCCCAGGCCCAGTTCGCTGGTCACGCGGATCTGGCTGTCCATCAACTTGGCCAGGCGGGCGCAGATCGACAGGCCGATGCCCGCGCCGCGCACGGTGTGGCTGGCGCTGTCGATTTGGTAGAACGGACTGAACAGCTGGGTTTGTTCGGACTTGCCGATACCGATGCCGGTGTCCACCACCTGCAATGTCAGCCGTTGCGCGCCGTCTTGCAGATGCGCCCCGCGCAGCCGCACGATGACGTGGCCGGACTCGGTGAACTTGATGGCGTTGCTGAGCAGGTTGCTGAGAATCTGCCGGATGCGCACAGCGTCCCCCATTACCCAGGGCGCCACGGAACCGTCCACGCAGGCGAACAGCAGCAGCCCCTTTTGCCCTGCCATGGCGGCAAACGAGCGGGTGCAGCTTTCCACCAGGTCGCGCGGGCTGAACACACTGGACTCCAGCGCCAGCTGACCCGACTCGATCTTGGTGATGTCCAGGATGTCGCTGATCAATTGCAGCAGAATCACCGACGAGTTCTGGATGCGTTCCAGATGCTGGCGTTGTTCGGTGTTCAGTTCGGTCATGCCCATCAGTTCCAACGTTCCCAGCACGCCATACAGCGGCGTGCGGATTTCGTGGCTCATCGTGGCAAGAAAGGTGGATTTGGCCTCGCTGGCTTTGTCGGCGTCGCGCTTGGCCTGCGCCAGCGTGCGCTCGATTTCGGCGCGCGCACTGATGTCGGCGAAGGCGCACAGCACCACGCTCTGCTTCTTGTAGCGGGTGGGCGAATAGGCCACGTATAGCGGGCGGCCGTCGTCGGCGTGGAAGGTCTCGATGGTGCCGGGTTCCGTGGCGTGCAGCACCTGGTCCAGCAGGGGCTGCGCGGCGGGCGAATCACGCAGCCCCTGTCCGGCTGCGGCGCCCAGCCATTCCAACGCCAGGCTGTTGGCGAACAGCACATCGCCATCGGCTCGCGCCAACACGCACAGCGCGATGGGCGCCGTCTGGATCAGCGTTCGATTGAATTCTTCGCTTTCGGCGATATCGCGGTGCGCGATCTGCGCGGGCTCGATCACGCGGCGGCTGTACCACCGCTGATAGCCGATGCCGCCTGCCAGACTCAGCAGCAGCGCCAGCAGGGCGCTGACCGGCAGCCAGAGATTGTCTTGAAAGAAGTTGCCATAGCTGACGCGGTAATGCGCCGTCCAGCGCCCGGCCGGGTCCGTCACCTGCATGACCAGGCCATCGGCCATGTAGTTCAGGCCATCGTGGCCGCCCACGGGGGCGGGGCCGTCGCCGATCATCAGGCCTTCATCACGGTGGCTCAGCCAGAAGGCGTCGTATTGGATGGAGGGCAGCGCCTTATCGTAGATGTTGATGCGGTTGCGGCTGAGCAGCGTGACGGCAAAGAGCTCGGCACGCTTGCCGTCGCGGTTGCTCCAGGCGGCGTCAGGCAGGCCGGCGGCCATGATGCCGATCATGCGGTTGTTCAGCCCCGGCGCGCGGAACCACTGCACCGTCCGGTCGGGTTGTTCGTCGATGATTTCCGTGTCGGAGGCAGCGGCCGAAGGGGGCGTGGTAACGGGTTGGGGCTTGTTCAGCCAGGCGCGCACGCCGTCATCGACCAGCAGCAAGGTGCCTTCGCTGAGCGGGACGCCATAGCCGGGCTTCACGTTGATGGCAGGCACGGCGACCGTGACGCTGTCGGTGCGGTTCACCAAAAAGGCGGCGGCCGAAGGAAAGTACGAGTTGGCCCAGAACGTGCTGTAGAAATCGGCGAAGTAGCCGGACGCTGCCGGGACGGGGCTGCCCGCTGCCGGACAGTCGGCGGCGTAGCGGCAAAGCAGCGAAAACGGCATGGCCACAAACGCATGCTGTCCGCGATAGAGCCGAAAATCGGGGCGCGAAGCCGCCATCGGGGCGCCAAGCTCAACGTGTTCGATCGGCGGCCGGCCATCCAAACGTTGGTTTTCCTTGCTGAACTGGATCAGGAAGCCTTCCTGTTCGTGGATATAGCCCACGAGGACGGCGAAATCCATCAGCAAACGGTCTTCTTCCTGCTTGATGATGCGTTGTGCGCCCCACAGCAGAGCGCCGATCAGGATCAAGGCAACGGGCAGAATGCCGAACAGTGCGGTATTCAGGCGGCGAGAGGTGCGAGCGATCCTGCTTAACGGCGTTTCCTGCATGCGCGGCAGTAGTCCTATAGCGGATGGGTGGCGTACGGGCGGGGTTCGTTAGCCAGCAAATCGGTGAAGTCGTGGGCGTTGACGGCGGCGGATATCAGAAAGCCCTGGGCGAAATCACAGCCGATATCGCGTAAAAACTCCAGTTCTTTCGTTGTTTCCACCCCTTCGGCGGTAATCAGCAAGCCTAACTGGCGGCCGAGTTGCACCGAGGATAACAACGCCGCGGCGCGGACTCCATCTTCGACGACGCCACTGACGAAGGCGCGGTCGATCTTCAATTCGGTGAAGGGGGTGGAAATCAAGGTGTACATGGAGTTGTATCCTTTGCCGAAATCGTCCTGCGCCAGACCAAAGCCCTTCAAGCGCAGGCGGCTTGCCCCCATGTAGTACTGGCCAGGAAGCGTTGCGGTGTCGTCTTCCAGCAGTTCAAAGGTGACATCCTCGAAGGGGACGTCTTGTTCCGCGACAAGATTGTAAAGCTGGTCGGGCAGATCAGGTTCATCAAGTAACCGCGTGGGCAAATTGACCGAAACCGGCATCTTGAATCCCATGTGGCGCCAGCGGCGGTAGGCCGTCAGCGCGTCTTCCAGCATCCGCATCAGTAAGGCGTGGTCCAGGCCATGATGCCGGACCGCACCCAGGAAAGACGCGGGCAGCATGAACCCGAACTCTTCGTGATGCCAGCGCGCCAAGGCTTCCGCCCCAACAATATTGCCGGTGGCCAATGCCTTCTTGGGTTGGAACCAGGCTTGGATCTGGCCGGTGTTCAGCGCCTTTTCCAAGGTCTGGCGTTCGAAGAGCCGGGCAGGGTCCAGAATGGGCGCCAGGTGCGCGACAGGGTCCGGACGAGCCTGGCGCAGGCGGTTGGCCAGCGCTTGCGCGTTTTCCCGGGTGACGGGTTTGGTGTACGCACCGATGACGGCCAGCCCCTTTTCCTTGGCCATCAGGCTGACGCTGTTCATGATGCGGCGCGAGCACGCGGTGGTAATCGCCAACATCGGGCTCAAGTGCTGCCGGGCCAACTCGTGGATGAACTGCACGCCATCCATGCCGGGCATGTTCAGCTCCATCAGAATCAGTTCATAGGAATGCAAACGCGCTTTTTCCAGCGCTTCTTCTGCGGTGCTTGCCATGTCCACCTGTTCGAAGCCGGCGTCTTCAAGCAGGCCGCGCATCTGCGCGCATTGGAATGGGTGGTCGTCAAGGACCAGTACCTTGTAAACGGAAAGCATCGTTAACTCCGGGGTTCTTTGACCGTTTGCAGGGTTTGACGCAGAACGGCTAGGGGCAAGGGCTTGACCAACAGGCTGGTCATGCCCGCATTCATGCCGCGCCGCTGTTCATTGGGAAATGCGTTCGCGGTGACCCCGAGGATGGGCTTGTCGTATCCGCGCTTTCGCAGGATGCGCGTGAACTCGTAGCCGTCGACCAAGGGCATGTTCAAGTCGGTCAGCACTGCGTCAAAGCCCATCAGGTCAGGCAGGTTCAACGCTTCCTGGCCGTTGCCCGCCAGCGTGACGGTGCAGCCCAGGTGCTCGAGCTGCTCGCGCAGGATCAATTGGCTGATGGGGTTGTCTTCCGTGACCAGTACGCGCAAGCCCAGGAGTTCCGGTTTGGCCTTGGCGTCCAGGGAAGCCGAGCGCGCCGCGCCGCCTTGCGCCATACGAACGGCATGATGGATGCTGGCCTGGTTGTAGGCGGTAGCGAACCAATTGCGATGGCTGTCGTCAATGCGCGGGCGCAATCCGGGCGGATGAATGATGACCTGCGGGCCCGTCCAGTTACTGATCTTCTGCGCGTGCGGCCAGGCCTGCACCAGTACCGAGGGTTCCGCCGATGGCGTGCTTTCGCCCGTGAATGGCAACGCCACCGCGCCCCACCGGCGTAGCCAGTCGCACAGGTTGTTGACGATCTCGGGAACGGCCCCTTGCACGTAGACGGTGGTGTTGTCCAGGCCCGGGCTGGCGGCCTCAGGTGTGTCAGGGGCCAGCGGCAGGCGGACTTCGAACGTGATGCTGGTGCCCAGGCCGGGTTCGCTGACGGCGTTCAAGCGGCCATTCATCATGTCGGACAGGCGGCGGCAGATGGACAAGCCCAGCCCCGTGCCTGGCGCCGACACGCCGTTGTCGGCATCCACCTGGTAATACGGTTCAAACAACCGCGCTTGATGTTCAGGCGCAATGCCGGCGCCGGTGTCGGCAATCTGGAAGCACAGGTCGACGTCGTCGCGGCAACGGCTGTTGAGTTTCAGGCGCAGGACGATCTGCCCGGAATCCGTGAACTTGATCGCGTTGCTGACAAGGTTGTCAAGAATCTGCCGGATGCGGGTGGCGTCGCCCAGGACGGAGGGGGGCGTGTCGGGGTCGGCCACCGCATAGCTGCGCAAGCCCTTGGCGTGTGCGCGCGCCGAGAAGCTGGCGACCACATTGTTCAGCAGTTCGACGGGCGAGAACGCCGCGCGTTCCAGTACGGTGTGGCCGGCCTCGATGCGAGACAAGTCCAGCGTGTCGTTGATGGTGCGCAACAACGTGGAAGAAGACTGCTGGATGGTCTCAAGGTATTGCGATTGCTGGCCGTTCACACGGGTCAGCGAGAACAGTTCAAGCGTGCCAAGAATGCCATAGAGCGGCGTGCGGATTTCGTGGCTCATGGTCGTGAGGAATACGGTCTTGGCCTGATTGGCGGCCTCGGCGTCGCGCTTGGCTTGCAGCAGCGAATACTCGATACGCTTCAATGCCGAGATGTCGCTGATGCCGCACAGCACAACGGCTTCGCCGCGGTAGGTGGTAGGCGCGAACGTCAGGTACGCCGTGCGCCCATCCTTCAACTTGTGCTCGCGGCCCATTTCATCGCCCTGATGAGACAGGATCTCGGCGCGCCAACCGGGCGTGCCTTGGAACCAGCGGCGCGCCATGTCGTTGGACAAGACCACCGCGCCGTCGGAGCGCCGCAGCAGGCACAGGCCCACCGGCGCAACTTCGATCAGCTTGAGGTTGAGCGACACACTGTCGGCCAGCGCTTCATATTGGCGCAGCGCCGGCAACACCAGCCTGCGGCGGATGTAGCGCACCCGCAAGACCACCGTAATGATCAGCAGCAATGACGTGATCGAAGCCATCTGCAACGCGAACGCGTTGTCGCGCAGGACGTGCAGGATGGGCGTGTAGTAAACAAGGCGCCAGCCGTCGTCGCCTACCGATTTGCTCAGGACAAGATACTCGGGCAGCCAGCCCCGGCCTTGAAGGCCGAAGGCGTCTTCACGCATCGTTTTCGTCAGCGTGTGTTCAACGGCGCTGCCGTCCGGGCTATGCAGCACGGGCCGGCTTTGCTCGTCAAACAACACATAATTTCCCGCGCCGAAACGCGGTGCATTCACGGCGGTTTCCACGCCGTGGACTTCAAGCCCGATCCAGCCGGTTTCGGGGTGAACGGGGTCGAGCGGCGTGAACAGGAACAGGCGCTTGACCGTATCTTGCGGCGGATGCAGCCAGACGATGGGCGCCTGTCCGTGCGGAGCGGGGCGGGTTTCGATATCGGTCAGCGTCAGCGCCAGCCATTGCTGGATGGCCGGGGGAATCGTTGACACGACGATCTGGCCGTGTGCGGCGACACGCGTGGTGGTGGCATTGCGCAACGAGCTGTACACCACTTTGGTGTTGGCCAGCGCCAGGCGGCGCAAGTCGCGAGGGGTCAGGATCAGCGCCCAGTCGAAGGTGTCGGGCGCGTCTTGCAACGGCAGGACTTCAATCTGGCCGGTCTTGCCGAAATACGTGGGGGTTTCGCTGATGGGCGCGTGGTTGGTGTTGCGCACGGCGGCAGCGGCGACGGACCGCAGCAAGGCTTCGCGCTGATCAAAGAACAACTGCGCCTCGTAAGCCGCGGCATTCATATGGCGGCGATACGTGGAGACGACGTTGCTGAAGGTCCAGTACAGATAGAAGGTCGCGCCCGCCGCAATACAGACGAGCAGCGCCACTGCAAGAAAGTGCAGCAGCAAAGAGGCGGCGCGCGGCGCGGCCTGAGGTTCTAGGGCGAGTGCGCCACGGTCTTCTACCAGCATTTGACGCATGGTAGAAACACCTGCTTACCCAGAGAATAAGAAGAATCTCAAAGTGGGTGAGGCCTTGATGCCGCCCCTGGCAAGGTCGATATTGCGCGGGGATTAAGAATCTTCTTGTTCATTCTGCGGGCGGCCTTAGGCACCATTCCCAAGATATCGGACTCCGCCACGATCCAGCTGCGCACCGGGCTCAGGCGCCGCGCCGCCACTGCCTACGGCGGGTATACGTTAATCGAGAACTGAATGAAATTGTCCCGGACCCGACCTTCCGCGCATCGCCACGCCCGGGTGACGCCATGAGAGACGACGCTCGATTCTGGTCTCGTTGCAGCGAATCTGTGTTGTTGCGCTTTCAGCCCGTGTTCACCGCGCAAGGGCAGGTCTACGAATATGCCGTGCTGGGGCGCAGCCGCCCATCCCCCTGGAGCGGATTGAATCCCTCTGGCTTGGGAGCAGGCCTTCAGGCTGGCGCGGCCTTCTTCAAGAAATTCAGCACCCCAATCGACATCTCGTTCGAACATCCGCTTGATGTCACAGGCACAGGCGATCTTGCCGAACGCTTGTGTGCGGAACTGGGCATAGGCCTGGAAGGCGATCGCATCTGGATCAACAAGACGGCCCACCACGATGACGCCATGCCATTGATGCTGGCGAGCAAGCGCCTCATGTTCACATTGCCGCTGACCGAACGGCTATCGGAACGCGCGGACGTGCTGGCGCGCTACCCCGAATTTCAGGCTCGCCTGCGCGCGCGTCTGGTGCCTGCCAGCATCAATGGCAGGGCTCTGGAACATGGCACATTGCGCCCCGACGGCTTGCAAGTGCAGATTCCTTTGGGCTTGTCCGAAAACCGTTCCTTGCAAGGCCGCTTCTTCACGCTGATGGAGCGCGCATGGAACGCCAAGCTGCACGTCGTGGCGGGCGGCGTCGATGACATCCGCGACTTTGCCTGGATGCGCCTGCACAGCGATCTGCTGTTCCGCGGCCACGCGTTATCTGCGCCGCTTAGCGCGGAATGTCTGGATTCCTGGCTGCAAGCCGACAGCAGCGCGTGGCGCACCTTCAACGCATGCACTACGCGCTACGCCGGCGCAGACGGCTTGTAAGCCGCTTAGCCAGCCACTAGCCAGCAAGCCACTAGCCAGCCACCAGCCACCAGCCCGCCGCCAGCCTTAGCCCGCTTGCAGGCGGCCCAGGATGAAGCCGTCCACCGAGCTCGTACGGCCGCGCCACAGCGTGGGCTGACCGGCGATGGGTGAACCGTCTGCCGAGAAGAACAACGCGTCGGCAAGGTGGATGTAATTAGGCAGCGGGTCCACGGGCTGCGGCACGCGGAAGACATCGCCCAATTCCGCCAGCGATGCGCGCACGCCGTTGCGCGTATCCGCATCCAGGGTGTCCAACGATTCGGTAAAGTTGGCGGCGAAGCGGTCAAAGTAATCAGCGCCCGACACGATCGACCCCGACACCAGCATGCCGCCCATCTGCAACGTCACGCCGATGCTCTCGAGCTGGCTGCCGTTATTCACCAGGTTGACCAGAAACTGAAGAAAGGCGTCCGCGCTGGGCGCAGCGTTCGAGTTAACGCTGGAGGCGGCGATGGGGGAGTCGATGCTCATGGGTGACGTCTCTGAAAAAGGGGCGGAAAGAGCGACAAGATACTCGATTACCAGCCCCAGCAGGTGCCGGCTGCCGGTTTGCCGCAGGCGCGGTAGTTGACGGCGAACCACAGTTTGCCGGCGTTGCGCGGCGAACCATCGCTTTTGCGGTCCACGCGCGGCAGCTCTTCCAGCGCGTCGCGTGAATCCTTCACCGAGACGCCATTGGCCACGTTGGCGGTTAACGGAATGCCGCCCAGGCTGGCGGCGGTACGGTCATCGAACACGACGTCCGCCGGGGCCAGCGCGCCCATCTTCAATGCGGCATCGCGCACGGCAGCGGCGTAGCTGTCGTTGGCGCCGCCGGGCACCAGCGCCGCGTTCATGGTGCTGACCGCCAGAATTTGCGCGGGCGTTGCGGGCGCCACCATCTTGTACTGGTCCAGCGCGGGCAGTTGGCTGCTGGCCACTTGGCGCCGCAGCCAGTCGCCCCACAGGAATTCCGCAAACTCCGGCAGGCTGCCGTTCTTGTAAGCGACGTCGCGCGTGAAATACACCAGCGAGCGATAGCGGTCTTCCTGCATGCCGCCGGCTTCGTCGGTGCTGGCCAGACCCAGACGGCTGGGCAGTTGGTCAACGGTGATCGGCTGGTTCTGTCCGTCACGCAGCCAGGCGCGGCGTTCGTCGACCATGCGTTGCCAGAAGGCGGCGGCGGTGGTGAGGTCGCTGTAATTCGCGTCTACCTTGACCCAGACCGGCAGCTTCGGGCCGCCGTCGAAAATTTCCCGCAGCGACGAGAACGTGTGATGGCCGTCTGTCAGGTACAGATTGCCATCCCAGCCGACCACGACGGTCTTCAGGTTTTCGGTATGCGTGCCGGGCGCGTCCTTGCAGGCGAAGGTGGCGGGCTGGTCCAGGCGGGCGGCGCGGGCGGCGGCGATGTCAGCGAATTTTTGCGCCCGTTCGGTGCCACCCATGTCTTCGCAGTAGTCGTCGAATTTCTTGCCGACGGTGCGGTCCAGATAGTCCAGCTGCAAGACCGCATCGGCCGACCAGGTGGGGCGGTTGAAGTCGCCTTGCCAGCGGCCCAGCTTGTAATAGATCTGGTCGTAGCCGATGGCGGCTTGCGTGGGGTGCAGTTCTTCGATGCGCACCTGAATGACGTCGCCCGGCTTTGCGCTCAGGTAGGCCGTGTTGCGCGACGGCGTTTCAGGTTGGGGCTCCGGTTCCGGCGCCGGGTCCACGACTGCGGGCGGCGGTGTGACGATGGGGGAGTCTTTATCGTCATCGCTGCCACCGCCATTGCACGCGGCAAGCGCCAGCGGCAGCAGGGCGGCGGCCAGCAAGCGCACCAGCGGGGACCTCAGCGGTGATACCCGCGCGGAGACTCCCGGCGATCCCACCGGAGACTCCAGCGGACACTCCAGCGGAGATACGCAAGGGCGGGGCGAAAGGGCGGGCTTCGGAGGGTGGAATTCAGGAGTCATGGGCCGTGTGGGTCTGCGTTCTAAAGGTATCCAATCATGACTGCCGCGTGTTTCCCCCGTATTGCACGGGCAAGACTGCGCGCCGATTTCCCATTACTGACAGGCTTGTCCATAATCATCGGTCGATTCAGTCAGGAGGATACCGGCTATGGCGATCATCAAATTCTGGCGGGCGTGTTTTGTGTTGGCGGTCAGCGCGCTGGGGGCAGGCGCTGAGGCGGCGGTGGACCCGGCCGCGCAATTGCGGGATGCCGCCGCGCAAGGGGAAACGGCGCGGGTGCGCGAATTGCTGGCGCAAGGTGTGCCGTTGGAAGGGCGGGACGTGCAGGGCAATACGGCTTTGCTGCGGGCGACGCAAGCGAATCAGGTGGACGCCGCGCGTGCGCTGATCGAAGCCGGCGCGGATGTGAATGCGCAGAACCGGATGCAGGACAGCGCCTATCTGCTAGCGGGAGCCGAAGGCTACCGCGAGATCCTGGACCTGGCCTTGCGGCATGGCGCTGACTTGAAAAGCACCAACCGCTATGGCGGCACGGCGCTGATCCCGGCGTGCGAACGCGGGCATGTGGAAGTGGTGAAGACGCTGTTGCAAGCGGGCGTTGACCCGGATCACGTGAACCGGCTGGGGTGGACGGGCTTGCTGGAGGCCATCATCCTGAGCGACGGCGGGCCACGGCATCAGGCGATTGTCGCGCTGCTGATCGCGGCGGGCGCCGATGTGAACCTGGCCGACCGCGATGGCCGGACGCCGCTTCAGCATGCCCGGCAACGCGGGCAGGCTGAAATCGTGCAAATGCTTGAGCGCGCGCAAGCGCGTTGAACGGAAACGGGGCCCACGGAAACGGGCTAACGGAAACGGGCCAATGGAAACGGGCCAATGGAAACGGGCCAATGGAAACGGGCCCACGGAAACGGGCCCACGGAAACGGGCCAACGGAAACGGGCCAACGGAAACGGGGCCCGCCATACACCGGCGGGCCCCGTTTCGTTATCCGCTTAGAACTGGTGGCGGATGCCCAGGCCTGCGGCGGTGCTCTTCAGGCCGTCGATGAACGCGTAGTCCGTGCCGTACGAACCGTAGGCGTACAGGTTGGTGCGCTTGGACAGGTCGTAGGTGTAGCCCACGCTGTACACGTTCATGTTGGCGTCGCCGCCCGTCAGCTTGTCGTTGGACGGAGCCACGTGCTGCCACGAGGCGAACACGCTGCTGGCGCCGCCAACCGGCAAGGTCGCGCCCAGCATGTAGGAGTTGGCCTTGAAGCCGTTCACGAAGCGGTTGGTGCCGAACTCGTCGCTGAACGGGGTGCCGGCGGGCAGGTCCTGGCCGACGAACCAGCCGTCGGTGGTGCGGCCATAGGCGGCGGCCAGCTTCACGACTTCCAGGTCATACGACACGCCCAACGCGTACTGGCGCGGCGTGGCGTTGCTGTCGATGGTGGCGCTGCGGTTGGAACCGTTCAGTTGGTCGTACGTCAGCGCAACATTCAGCGGGCCTTGCACATAGCGCAAGCCAGCGGTGATGCCGCGCGTGTTGTCGGCGGTGCGGAAGCCCGTTTGATCAGCGGTCGTGTCGTCGGCGTTGAACGAGTAGCCGATGCCGAATTCAAATCCGTTCACCGAAGGGGTGCGGTACATGACCATGTTGTCCCAGCGCATGGTGTTGGCCGCGCTGAAACCCAGGCCCAGGTTGGATTGGGTGTAGCTGGTGTAGAAGGGATCGATGTCGGCCAGGTAGTTCGAGCCGATCGTGGCTTGGCGGCCGAAGTCCAACTGGCCCCAGGCGTCGTTGGCCAGGCCGATGGTGGCTTGGCGGCCGAACAGGCGGCCCGATTGTCCGCGCTGGCCGTTGGCGGAGTCGAACCCGCTTTCCAGCTTGAAGACGGCGCGCAGGCCGTCGCCCAGATCTTCGGAACCACGCACGCCCCAGCGGGAGCCGGCCTGGATGCCGTTGATCATGCCGAGCTTGCTACCACTGTAGCCATCGCCCTTGATCTTGTTGTAGCCGAGGCCGGTGTCGATGACACCATAGAGGGTGACTGACGGTTCTGCCTGAGCAATGCCTGTAAAAGCGGTCAGCATCGCAGCGGCGAGCAGCGTCTTTTTCATCCGGGGATCTCCTGGGAATTTGGGTTGGAAAAAACAAAGGGAACAGCACATTCGGCAGTGAGCCGAACGGTGTTCCCGGCCAGCAGTATAAACAATTACGTAAAATTCTGCGTCATTTTGTGGGTCATTTTCTGTCTATTGCCTGGGATGTTCCGTCTATTTCGTCTAATTCTTGGCGCTTTGGCCCTGGCCTGACGGCGTGCCGCAGGGGTGCCTCGTGACCTGCCTGATGCGTGTCATTTGACGGCTGCACGCCATAGTGGCATCTTGCCCCGAACCCGCATTCATGGAACCCGCCCGTGGACTATCCACTGCCTCTTGTCACTGTTGACGCCGTCTTGCTCACCTTGCGGGCAGGCGCGCTGGAAATTGCCCTGCATCAGCGCGACCGTGCGCCTTTCAAAAATGCGATGGCCTTGCCGGGCGGCGTGGTGCATGCGGACGAAGACGACCACACCGAAGCCAGCATTCGCCGCGTCCTGCGGGAAAAGACCGGCTTTGAACCCCGCTACCTGGAACAGTTGCAGGTGTTCTCCGGCAAAGACCGTGACCCGCGCCAATGGTCGCTGTCGGTGTCGTACGTGGCGCTGGTCCCGGCGGCGGAATTGGAAGCCGCAAGCCAGGCCGGTTTCCCGGGTTTCCAGGGTTTCCGTTTCGTCAGCGTAGACGCGCTGCCGCCGCTGGCGTTTGACCACGCCAGCATCGTCACCGCGGCCGTCGCCCGGCTGCGCAACAAGTCCAGCTATTCCACCTTGCCGTTCTTCCTGTTGCCCGAATGCTTCACGCTGACGGAACTGCAACACACCTACGAAGCGATCTTGCAGACGCGGCTCGAAAAATCCAACTTCCGCCGCAAGATGGACGCCTGGGGCGTGCTGGAAGATACCGGAGAGCAAGTCGGGGGCGCGCAACGGCCCGCGCGCCTGTATCGCCTGAAGGACTTCACCTTGTTCGACCGCAGCGTCGGATAGCACCGGGCGACGTCCATTCACTACTTAGTTGCAAACAAACAATAAGTAGGTTTATACTCGCTTCACTTAGTTTTGAAATGCCACTAAGGGCTGATCATGTTCACCATCACTGCGGTAGTAGAAGGGCAACGCATCACCGGCACGCCGGCCGCGTTTGTATTTCCCGGGGGCGAAAGCCAGGTTACGGTGCCGGCCAACTTGCAGGCCCAAGCCGATGCCGCCAGCGCCTTCCGTATCCACGCATTGCTGAAGTCGGCCGACGATGTCATGCAATTGCTGATGCTGACCGACGCGCTGCGCCGCCTGAACCCGGGCGTGCCGGTGCACCTGGACATGCCTTACGTGCCGTACGCGCGCCAAGACCGCGTCTGCAATCCCGGCGAGGCGCTTGGCGCTGCCGTGTTCTGCAAGCTGATCAATGACCAGCAGTACGCCACCGTGACGGTCGTGGAACCGCACAGCGACGTGACGCCGGCGCTGCTGCAACGTCTGCGCGTGGTGGACGCCGCCGCGTTCCTGAAGAACGCGCTGGCCGCACCCGCCTTTGCACAGGGCGTGACCCTGATGGCGCCTGACGCAGGCGCCCGCAAGCGCGTGCAGGCTCTGGCCAAGACGCTGGGCGTGGCGGACGTGCGCTACGCCGAAAAGGTGCGCGATACGCAAACCGGACGCATCACTGAAACGCGCGTGCCGGACGATATCCCCGATCAGCCCGTGCTGGTGGTTGACGACATCTGCGACGGCGGCCGCACGTTCCTGGAACTGGCCGCCGCCTTGGGCGACAAGACCCGCCAGCCGCTCTACCTGTATGTCACGCACGGCATCTTCAGCAAGGGGCTGGCCGAACTGAACGCCCGCTACGCCGGCATCTTCACTGCCTATGACTGGACGGATGCGACAGGCGCGAATGCGCCGGTGCTCGTCAATATTGAAAACTGAAAGCCAAGAAGGAACCTGCACCATGAATGCCCCCGATAGCCTTACCGTCAAGAACGGCATCAATCCCTTCCTGCAAGCCGATTTCTACAAGACGGGCCACCCGTTCCAGTACCCCAAGGGCACCAACAAGATCCTGGCCAACTTCACGCCGCGCTCGGCTCGCCTGGCCCCGGTGCTGCCTGAACTGTTCGACGACAAGATCGTCTGGTTTGGCCTGCAAGGCTTCATCAAGGAAATCCTGATCGATCTCTTCGACCGCGAATTCTTCGGCAAGCCGGCAGGCGCCGCCGTGCGCCAATATCAGCGCCGTGTGGATAACGCGTTGGGCAAGGGCGCGGTCACCGTGGACCACTTGCAGGCCTTGTATGAGCTGGGCTATCTGCCGCTGGAAATCCGTTCGGTGCCGGAAGGCGCACGTGTGGATATTCGCGTGCCGCCCGTCACCTTCATCAACACGCACCCCGACTTCGCGTGGCTGGTGACGTACATCGAAACCCTGTTCAGCTGCGAATCGTGGAAGCCGTCGACGGTGGCGACCATCGCCTTCGAATACCGCAAGCTGCTGACTTACTTCGCGCGCCTGACGGGCAGCCCGATGGACTTCGTGAACTGGCAAGGCCACGACTTTTCCATGCGCGGCATGTCGGGCCTGTATGACGCCCGCAAGAGCGGTGCGGGTCACTTGCTGTCGTTCACCGGCACCGACACCATTCCCGCCATCGATTATCTGGAAGACATCTACGGCGCCGATTCCGACCGCGAATTGATCGGCGGTTCCGTCCCGGCGACGGAACACTCGGTGATGTGCCTGGGCAGCAAGGAAGGTGAAATCGAAACGATCCGCCGTCTGGTCACGCAGGTGTACCCGGCGGGCATCGTGTCGGTGGTGTCGGACACCTGGGACTTCTGGCAAGTGGTGACCGATTTCGCGTCAGCATTGAAGGGCGAAATCCTGGCGCGTCAGCCGGATGCATTCGGCAATGCCAAGGTGGTGTTCCGCCCCGACTCCGGCGACCCCGTGAAGATTCTGACCGGCTATTTCTGCACCGACGTGTCCCGCGTGGAAGACAGCGCCGCCCTGGCCGCCGCCCGCCGCGAGGGTTTCGAAGCGGTGCGTGATGCAGCAACCGGCACGTACTGGCTGCTGGATGACAACGGCCGTGCCAGCCAAACTCTGCGCGAGCCAGAAGTGAAGGGCGCGGTGCAATGCCTGTGGGATATTTTCGGCGGCGTCGTCACCGACCGCGGCTACAAGCTGCTGGACCCGCACGTTGGCCTGATCTACGGCGATTCCATCACGTTGACGCGCGGCCGCGACATTCTGGTCCGCCTGGAAAAGAAGGGCTTTGCATCGGGCAACGTGGTGTTGGGCATTGGTTCCTACACCTACCAATACCTGACGCGCGACACCTTCGGCTGGGCCTTGAAGGCCACCTACGCGGAAGTCAACGGCGAACCGCAGGAGCTGGTGAAAGACCCGGTGACGGATTCCGGCGTCAAGCGTTCGGCCAAGGGCTTGTTACGGGTGGAGGAAACGGCCACGGGCTACGTGCTGCACGATCAGCAGACGGCGGATGCGGCAGCAGGCGGCGCGCTGGTGCCGGTGTTTCGCGACGGCCAGTTGCTGGTTGAGCAAAGCCTGGCGCAAATCCGTGAACGGCTGCAAGGCTCGTGGACGTGCCCCGAGCCCGGCAGCATTCACTGGCCTGTTTAGGCTTTGCCCCGTGCGCGCTTTTCTTCGCGCACGAAAATCACCACGCCGACGATGATCATCAGCGCCAGCGCGTACCAGGTAATGGCATAGACCAGGTGGTTGTTCGGGAAGGTCAGCACCGTCAGGCCGCCGACGGGGTCGCGGGCCGGGTCCCGGCTGGGGCTGGACGCGGCGTCGGCGTCGATGAAGTACGGCGCCACGTCCGTCAGCCCGCGCGCGGTGGCAATGGCCGGCAGGTCGCGCGAATACCAAAGGTTTGAGGCGGGATCGTTGTTGCGCAAAAAGCCGCTGCCCGGTTCTCCCATGCGAAGCAGCCCGGTCACGCTGCCTTCGGCGGGCGGTTGCGCGGTATTGGCCTGGCTCTTGCGCCATTCCGGCAGCACGAAGCCGCGGTTGACCAGCACCGTGCCGCCCTCGGGCAATTGCATCGGCGTCATGACCCAGTAGCCGCTGCCCAGTTCGGTGGCGGCCTGCACCAGCGTCTGCTGGTCGTACAGGTACTTGCCCGTGGCCGACACATGGCGGTATTCGGCATTGTTGAAGCTCAGCGCGCGCCAGTCGCGCTTGCCCGGGGCCGGCGTGGTGGGCGCATGCGCCCGCTGGTTCACTTGCGCGATCAGGTCACGCTTCCAGGCCAGACGGTGCACCTGCCAGGTGCCCAGGGCGCACAGGCCCGCGAACAGCGCAACAGCAACCACCCCCAGAATGACCAGGGTGGTTTTGCTGCGCGGACTACGGGGGGTGTCGCCGGGGTGTTGTTGAGTGTTTTTTACTGCAGCCATCAGGGCATTTTCCGCATGTCGTGTGTGGACATGGGCATCATATTGGAGTTCAAGTGATACATGATCCAGATTGACCCGCTGAGCGTGATTACGACCAGCACCAGCGTGAATATTAACGCCAACATATTCCAGCCGCTTTCGGACTTGGCGTCCATGTGCAGGAAGTAGACGATGTGGACCACGATCTGCACCACGGCAAACGCCAGGATCACCAACGCCGTCGTACGCGAATTGGCGAAGACGCGGTCCATCACCAGCCAGAACGGAATGGCCGTCAGAATGGCCGCCAGCACGAAGCCGGTGATGTAGCTTTTCAGGGTGCCGTGGCCGGCGCCGTCGTCATGGTCGTCGTGGCCGTGGCCATGGCCGCCATGGCCATGATCCGCCAGGTTATCCATGTGCGAGCTCATGGCAGCACTCCCATCAGATACACGAAGGTGAACACGCCCACCCAGATCAGGTCCAGGAAGTGCCAGAACATCGACAGGCACATCAGGCGGCGGCGGTTTTCAGGGATCAGGCCGTGCATTTGCACCTGGATCATCATCGTCACCAGCCAGACGATGCCGAAGGTGACGTGCAGGCCGTGCGTGCCAACCAGCGTAAAGAACGACGACAGGAAAGCGCTGCGTTGCGGGCCGGCACCCTGGTGGATCAGGTGCGCAAATTCATACAGTTCCAGCGACAGAAAGCCCAGGCCCAGAATGCCGGTCACCGCCAGCCACAGCTGGGTCGCGCCGATACGGTTGCGCCGCATCTCCAGCATGGCGAAGCCATACGTGATGGATGACAGCAGCAGCAGCGATGTGTTCACCGCCACCAGCGGCAGGTCGAACAGGTCGGCGCCCGACGGCCCCGCCGCATAGCTGCGGCCAAGCACGCCGTAGGTGGCGAACAAGCACGCGAAGATGAGGCAGTCGCTCATCAGGTAGACCCAGAACCCGAGCAGGGTGCCGTTCTGGGGATGGTGTTCGCCCGCGACGTAGAACACGGGCTCCGGGGGCGGCGCGGTGCCGCCGGGCAGGGTGGGGGCCAAGGTATCAGACATGTTTCGCTAACAACCTCGTGCGGGCGTCTTCTACGCTTACGACCTCATTGGCCGGCACGTAGTAGTCGCGCTTGTAGTTGAAGGTATGGATGATGGACACCAGGATCAGCGCCGCGAACGACAGCACGGCCAGCGGCCACATGTGCCAGATCAGCGCAAACCCCATCACCACGCTGATCCCCGCCAGCACGATGCCAGCCCAGGTGTTCTTCGGCATGTGGATGGGAATGAAGCCTTGCTGCGGCCGCTCGTAGCCGTGCTGCTTCATCTGCCACCAGGCGTCCAGGTCATGCACGCGTGGCGTGAAGGCAAAGTTGTAGTTGGGCGGGGGTGACGACGTCGACCATTCCAGCGTGCGGCCATCCCAGGGGTCACCCGAGTCGTCGCGCAGCTGGTCGCGGCGGCGGTAGCTGACCACCAGCTGGATGATGAAGCTGGCGATGCCGCAGGCAATCAGCAAGGCGCCAAACGCCGCTATCTGGAACCAGATTTGCAGCGACATGTCTTCGAAGTGATTCACGCGGCGCGTGACGCCCATCAGGCCCAGCACGTACAGCGGCATGAAGGCCACGTAGAAGCCCACCAGCCAGAACCAGAACGAGCACTTGCCCCAGAAGGGATCAAGCTTGTAGCCGAAGGCCTTGGGGAACCAGTAGGTGATGCCGGCCATCAGCCCGAACAGCACGCCGCCGATGATCACGTTGTGAAAGTGGGCAATCAGGAACAGGCTGTTGTGCAGCGCAAAGTCAGCGGGCGGCACCGCCAGCAGCACACCCGTCATACCGCCGATCACGAAGGTGACCATGAAGCCCAGCGTCCACAGCATCGGCACTTCAAAGCGGATGCGGCCGCGGTACATGGTGAACAGCCAGTTGAAGATCTTCGCCCCGGTCGGGATCGAGATGATCATTGTTGTGATCCCGAAGAACGAGTTCACACTGGCGCCGGACCCCATGGTGAAGAAGTGATGCAGCCAGACCAGATACGACAGCACCGTGATCACAACCGTGGCGTACACCATGGACGCGTAGCCGAACAGGCGCTTGCGGCAGAACGTGGACACCACTTCGGAAAAGATGCCGAAGGCGGGCAGGATCAGGATGTAGACCTCGGGGTGGCCCCAGATCCAGATCAGGTTCACGTACATCATGGCGTTGCCGCCAAAGTCCGCGGTGAAGAAGTTGGTGCCTACGTAGCGGTCCATCGACAGCAGCGCTAGCACTGCGGTCAGCACAGGGAAGGCCGCCACGATCAGCACGTTGGTGCACAGCGCCGTCCACGTGAAGATGGGCATGCGCATCATCGTCATGCCGGGCGCGCGCATCTTCACAATGGTGACCAGCAGATTCACGCCGGATAGCAGGGTTCCCACCCCCGCTATCTGCAAGGCCCATATGTAGTAATCCACCCCCACATCCGGGCTTTGCATGATCCCTGATAACGGTGGATACGCCAGCCAGCCGGTGCGCGCGAATTCGCCCACGAAGAGCGACATCATCACCAGCACGACGCCACCCGTCGTCATCCAGAAACTGAAGTTGTTCAGGAACGGAAACGCCACGTCGCGCGCGCCGATCTGTAGCGGCACGATGTAGTTCATCAAGCCCGTGACCAGCGGCATGGCCACGAAGAAAATCATGATCACGCCGTGCGCGGTGAAGATCTGGTCGTAATGGTGCGGCGGCAAATAGCCCGTTGAATCCCCAAAGGCCACCGCCTGCTGCAAGCGCATCATGATGGCGTCGGCAAAGCCGCGCAGCAGCATCACGATGCCCAGAATCACATACATGATCCCGATCTTCTTGTGGTCGATGCTGGTGAACCATTCGTGCCACAGATAGCCCCACTTCTTGTAGTAAGTGATGGAGCCCAGCACCACGATGCCGCCGACTGCCACCATGAAGAAGGTGGCGAGCAGGATCGGTTCGTGAAAGGGGATGGCGTCCCAGGTCAGGCGGCCAAAGAACAGCTTGATGAGGTCTGGTTGATCAGGCATCTCGATTCCAGCGTAAAGACCACAATTTCATGTTGCCCCTGCGTCATCCCTTGCGGACGGCCGACGCGCGGCGCTACAACACCAGCCCCTCGGTAGAGGTACACATGGCGCCGACGTACTTGCGCGGCGGCGTACCGGTCAGGCCCAGACGCTCGCGCGTTTCCGGGTCGAGCGTGGTGATGTTGAGTGCGCCCGGGATGCCCATGCCGCCTTGCGAATCGATGGCCATCGCGTCTTTCATGCACATGCGGTTGCCTTCGACGCAGCGGTTCACGATGGCGTCGAACAGGCCGGGCGCAACGGAGGCGTAGCGCTGGACCGGGTTGCGTTCGCTGGGCTGTTCAAGCTTCAGATAGACGTCGCGGCTGAGCGTGGCGCTGGACGCGCGGGCGTCGGCCACCCACTTGTCAAAGCCTTGCTGATCCAGGCCGTGGAACTTGAAGCGCATGCCCGAGAAGCCCGAGCCGCTGTAGTTGGCGGACAGGCCTTCGTATTCACCGGGGTGGTTGATCACCGCGTGCAGTGTGGTCTGCATGCCGGGCATGGCGTAGATCTGGCCAGCCAACGCGGGAACGAAGAAAGAATTCATCACGGTCGAAGACGTGATCTTGAACTGGATGGGGCGGTCGACAGGCGCGGCCAATTCGTTCACGGTGGCCACCCCTTGCTCGGGGTACAGGAACAGCCATTTCCAATCCAGCGCCACCACTTCCACCACCAGCGGCTTGGTGCCGGGAGGCACCTCGCGGCCTTCAGACAAGCGGGCAAGCGGGCGGTAGGGATCAAGCTGATGGGTGCTGACCCAGGTCAGTGCGCCCAAGGCGATGATGATCAGCAGCGGGGCGGCCCAGATCAGAAGCTCCAGCATCGTGGAGTGGTTCCATTCCGGATCGTAGTGAGCCTCTTTGTTGCTGGCCCGATAGCGCCACGCAAACAGAAAGGTCAGGAAGATCACCGGCACGATGATCAACAACATCAAGCCGGTTGAAATGATGATCAGATTCCGCTGCTGAAGCGCCACATCGCCCGATGGCGACAGCAGCACCGCATTGCATCCTGCCAGCAATGGCAGAGCGGCAATCAGGATCAATCCGCGGAACCTGGTGATGGACAACATGGCCATACCTCGAAACGTAACCGTGGGAGGTAAACGCAACACTACGCTGGAAGCCGCGAAAAATCTAGGGTAAAAAGAACAAAAGTCTGCAAGGCAGTGGCGTATTTCGGACCTCCTACAGTGAGCAAACCCATGTCGACCACCACGCGGTACCCCGGTCATACCCCCTCCGTTCCCGGCCCGGGGGCGACGGCCGGAGGCGCGAGTCATGCCAAGGTGGCCCCCGGTGAAATCGCCGTCGGTGTGGTCGTCGGACGAGCCTCCGAATACTTCGACTTTTTCGTATTCGGCATCGCTTGCGTGCTGGTTTTTCCGAAGGTGTTCTTCCCCTTCGAAGCCCCGCTGGAAGGCACGCTCTGGGCCTTCGTCATCTTCTCTTTTGCGTTCATCATGCGGCCCATCGGCACGGCGTTGTCGATGGCGATTCAGCGGCGTTGGGGCCGCGCCACAAAGCTGACGGTTGCGTTGTTCGTGCTTGGCACGGCGACGGTGGGCATGGCGTTTCTGCCCAGCTACGAATCCATCGGCGCGCACGCCATTACATTGTTGGCAGTTTTCCGTTGTTTGCAGGGCCTGGCGTTTGGCGGGTCGTGGGACGGCCTGCCGTCGTTGCTGGCATTGAACGCGCCGCCCAACCGGCGCGGCTGGTATTCGATGATGGGGCAGTTGGGCGCGCCGGTCGGCTTCCTGGTGGCCAGCGCCTTGTTCCTGTACTTGCACGTCACGCTGACGCAGGCCGACTTCCTGGAATGGGGCTGGCGCTATCCGTTCTTCGTCGCCTTCGCCATCAACGTGGTGGCGCTGTTCGCGCGGCTGCGCCTGGTCGTCACCGAGGAATACACCCAGCTGCTCGAAGAGGGCGAACTCGAACCCATCAGCATTGCCGAGATGGTGCGCTCACAAGGCTACAACCTGTTCATCGGCGCGTTCGCCGCGTTGGCGAGCTATGCGCTGTTCCACCTGGTCACGGTGTTTCCGTTGTCGTGGATTGCCATCAGCGCCACGCAGCAAATCACCGATGTGCTCATCGTGCAGATCTTCGGCGCAATACTGGGCATCTTGGGCACGGTTGCGTCGGGCTGGCTGGCTGACCGCATCGGCCGGCGCACCACGCTGGGCTTGCTGGCCGTGCTGATCGGCATCTTCGCGCTGTTCACGCCGTGGCTGTTGGGCGGCGGGCCGGTGGGGCAAGACGCCTTCATCCTGGTGGGCTTCACGCTGCTGGGCTTGTCGTACGGACAAGCCTCCGGCACCGTCACCGCCAACTTCACGCGGCGCTTCCGCTATACGGGCGCGGCGTTGACGTCCGACATGGCCTGGCTCGTCGGCGCGGCCTTCGCGCCGGTGGTGGCGCTGGGCTTGTCGGCACGCTTCGGGCTGGTGGCCGTCAGCATCTACCTGCTGTCCGGCACCGCCTGCACATTGATCGCGCTGCGCATCAACAAAGTGCTGGAAACGCGGGATTAAGCGTTACCCGCCGTGGGTCGACGGCCGTTGGCGGATGCCTGTGACGCGTAGCCGTAGCGTTGGCCGCGTCAGCCGCCGTAGCCTTCCAGCACGTTCGCCACATTGATGCCCACGTCAGCCACGGCATAGCCGCCTTCCATCGTGAACACCGTGGGCAAGCCCAGGCTGGCCAGCGCGCGGCCCACTTCAAGATAGTCCACGCTTTTCAGCTTGAACTTCGAGATCGGGTCGCCTTCATAGGTGTCCACGCCCAGCGCGATGACGACGGCGTCGGCCTTGAAGGCCTGGATGGCGGCCAAGCATTGTTGCAGCGCTTGCGTCCACGTTGCGAAATCGGTGCCGGCGGGCAGCGGCAGGTTCAGGTTCGCGCCCAGACCCGCGCCTTCGCCGTGCTCGTCGGCGTAGCCCAGGAAGAAGGGATATTCGGTGGTGGGGTCGCCATGGATCGACACCGTCAGCACGTCGCCGCGTTCGTAGAAGATGCTTTGCGTGCCGTTGCCGTGGTGATAGTCGACATCAAGAATCGCCACGCGCGCAGCGCCCGCATCGCGCAACGCTTGCGCGGCCAGCGCGGCGTTGTTCAGGAAGCAGTAGCCGCCGAAGAAATCGGCGCCGGCATGGTGACCGGGCGGTCGCGTCAACGCCATGGCTGCGCGCGGGCCGCCTGCGGTAGTGACGGCGCGCGCCGCATCAATCGCGCAGGCTGCGCCGGCGGTTGCGGCTTCCCACGTGCCGGCCGTCAACGGACAACCGCTATCAAACGAAAACAGGCCAACGCGGGCGGCGAAATTGGTGGGTTCGATATCGTGGCGGAAGCCGCGCACGGGCCAGACGGACGGCAGGATGTCGATGTCTGCGTTCGCCGGGTCCAGCGCCACCCAGTCTTGCCAGGCGCTGGCCAGAAAATCTACATAGCGCGGGGTGTGCACGCGCTTGATCACATCCATGTCCGGGGCCGACGGCGCGCGCAGTTCGCCGATGCCGCGCTGACGCAATGCGTCCAGCACGTACTCCAGACGCGCCGGCGTTTCGTGGCAAGGCACGAGTTTGCCGCGGAACATTTCCTGGCGGCCTGCATGTTTGTCATGGACGGGGTTGTGGAAGATCTGCACGGCGTCGGGTCCTTGATGGGGCGGGCAATAGGGGGGCGGGCAATAAGGGGGCAGGCAATAAGGGGGCAGGCAATGAAGGGGCAGGCAATGAAGGGGCAGGCAATGAAGGGGCAGGCAATAAGGCGCAGGCAATGACGGGTGACGGGCGTCACTATAGCGGCCGCAAGCCGTACCACGCTACGGCGGGCAGCTCGCGAAACGTGGAATACAGGTCGCGCCATTCAAAAAATCTGGGATAGCCGCCGCTGACATCCGCAACGCCGTGCCGGCGCAACGCCAGCAGCGTGCGCGGCACATGGAAGTACTGTGTGACGGCCAGCGCGCTGACATAGCCATGTTCCCGCATGTAGGCGCTGGCATGGCGGGCGGTAGACCAGGAGTCCACACCCGCGCTGTCGGTCACGATGCGGGCGGCCGGCACGCCACGCGCCAGCAGATAGTCGCGCATCACGGCGGCTTCGTCGGCGCCGGCCGGGTCCACGCCGCCGCTGACAAACAGGATGCGGCATTGCTTGGCCGCAAAGCAGTCATACGCGCGGTCAAGGCGCGCGGCCAAGCGCGGCGAGGGCTTGCCGCTGGGCAGCACGGTGTTGCCCAGCACGATGGCCACGTCAGCGGGCCGGGCGCGGGTAAGCAGGCCGGTTGCGGCCAAGGCGATGGCGGCCAGCAAGATCAGCACGATCACGGCGGCCAGGGCACGCAGCAGGCGGGTTCGAAGGGAGCGCGTAGCGGAAGTCACAAGCGGGGCTCGGAGCAGGGGTTGGCCGGCATTCTGCACGAACTTGGCCATGACGTTGCTGAAAGTGTGTTTGTAGTAATGAGATTCATGATTGAAAATGCCGGCCTTCTTCCGTGTTGTCTGGTTCGCCTGCCCATGTCCTGCCGCCCTCCCTCCGGAAAAGGTTGGCCCGCCCATTGTCGCGAGCTGATCGGGGCGTGCGGTATCCGGCGAATGGGAGCAGGGTGCGGGCGCCGCGTTAAGGGTGGAATTTGCAACGAAAGCGTATAGTTCGCTGGCTCTTCAACGATGGTCCAGTCATCCTGAATACTCGTCGCCGCAGTGGCTTGGCATGAAGGGCTTGCAACGCCTCTGCCACCGCGGCTTGTATTCGATACCCGATACGCTTCGCTCTACGCTGATGATCAACCACGCTCGCTCCTCCCCCTCGCTCGCCTGGCGTATGGCATTGACCGCCGTGATCCTATGCGTGATCTACGCGGCGCTGGCGCAAAGCTACCAGCTGATCGCGTTACCCCAGTCTGCGCAATTACGCGAGGTCTACAGCCAGCCGAAATACCTGATGCCGCTGCTGGCCACCATTGCAACGTGGACCGTCTTCGTCGGCTTGACGGTGTGGGGCGCCATGCACCGCTGGCTGCGTCAGCACAACACCCAGGCCGTGGACCAACCCCGCAAGCTCTTCGGCACGTTCATCGCCTTGCTGTTGATCTTCTCGTTAACCGTGTCGGTCACCACGATTTACTTGCACAAAGCGCTGATACGGTACGTCCTGGAGCACGCTGGCGCGGCGATCCAGGCGGGCCAGACGGGCCATTTCATCGCCGTGGCGCTGATCATCAGCGCCCTGACCATTACGCTGGAAATTCTTGGCGCGTATCTCGCCTTGCGCATTGCTACGTGGACAGTGCAGCCTGCGGGTCCTGCCGGTGGTCCGGTCTATGAACAGCGCCATGCCGCCTGGAACGCGGGACTCATGATGCTGGGCTGGCAATTGAGCGTAGTCGTCGGCGTGGGCTGTTACCTGCAAATGCAGTCACCCAAGATGGGCTGGCTGGCACACGTGCTGGGCTACCTGGTTCTGCCCGCCCTCATCCTGGTGCTGTGCACGCGCGTTTGCCTGAAAATCCTGCCGCGCCCGATAGGCGACGCGCGCCAAGGGCGTGCGCTGGCCCACGGCACGCTGGCCTTCTGGCTGGCGCAGGTGCTGGGAATCGGCATGGGCATTTTGGCCGATCTAGCGATGCCCTGGGGCCCTCCGACGCGTATTGCGGAATCCAACGTGGCGGTCGTTGTGACGCTGCTGGTGTATGCCGCGCTTCTGGTGTTGGGCTGCATGGTGGGAAAGCGGGCGCTTTATCCCCATCGGGAAAGCTCGCATTGAATCACTGAGTGATCAGGGGATCTTCCGAAAAAACCGGCAGTAAAGACGATCAACTCCTAGGAAATCGTCGCCACCACGTAACCGCGCTCGGCTCAAATTCGACCATTCCTTACCAAACGGAGACCGTCGAAAAATGAAAGCCGAGCATCCCGCCACTTCAGGCCTGGCGCGCACGCCAGCGAATCCGGCGCTGCGCGCCGTGCTAGCGCACCGGGGCCGCGGCGCGGCCGCGTGGGGCCGCCTGGCCGCCACGGCGATGTTGTCGCTGGCACTGACCGCGTGCGGCGGCAACGACGACGATTCGGAGGCGGGTGCGCCCCAGCCCGAAACGCCCGCTACGCCGCAGCCGCCTGCCGCGTCCGTCAACCGTCATGCGTTGGTGATCGACATGGATAGCGCCGTTTACCACGCGGTGCAAAGCGGCTTGGCTGCCGGTACGTTGCCGAACCTGGCGCGGCTTCAGGTGCAGTTGGCCTACAGCGGCGGCGTGGCCGGCACACCCAGCCAGCAGCCGACTTTGGACGTGCCGGGATGGGCCACGCTGTTGACAGGCACCTGGGCCAACCGGCACGGCGTGATCTCTAACGCGCCCGTGCAAGCCTTGCGGACCGCCACGCTCTTCCAACAGACGAAGGCTAAAAGCACGGGGCTGAACGGGGCTGCCGTGGCGTCGGCCGAACTGGCGCAATTGCTGGTGGCGGACCACGATGCCGGTTACCTGGACACCATGGCCGACTGTTCGGACCAGGCCTCCACCATGGACTGTGTGTCCGGTCAGGCGGTGCAGATGATAGGCAGCGGATATCGCACGGTGGTCGCGCAATTTCGTTCCGCCAAGGATGCCGCGCTGGACTACGGCGTAGGCTCACCCCACTACACGGCGACGCTGGCCAAACTGGACCGGGCGGTCGGGGCCATGCTGGATGAGACCACCAAGCTCGCGGATAGCCAGTGGTTGATTGTCGTGACCGGCAACCACGGCCTGAGCGGCAACAGCCAGGACGACGGGTTGCCGCTAGTGCCTGAGTCTGCAACCTTTATCGGCTTGAACCAGGCCACGAATAACGGTACTCAGGGCATCGGCGCGCCCGTGCCTGCGGCGTTGGCAGATCTGTATGGCTACGCCAGCATCGCCGATGTCGCGCCCACGGTGCTGGGCTATCTGAACGCATTGCCTGTGGCGGCGCAGTACGCGTTGGATGGCGGCAGCCTGTTGGGGCCGCAACCGGTGTCGAACTTGTCGGCCGCGGTGGCTGACAACAACTCGTCGTCGGTCAACGTGGTGCTGAGCTGGACGGCGCCTTCTGATCGCCCGATCGACGTGTTGCGCGATGGCCGCGTCATTGCGTCCCGGCTGCCCGCAGGCACCACGACCTACACCGATAACCAGCTGACGGCGGACCTGACCGCCAAGGGCACGTATCAGTTCGCCTACACCGTCCAGGCGGGCGAAGGCGACACCGCCGCATCACGCGGCATCATCAGCCCGCCGGTGTCGTACACCCCGCCCGTGCCGCTGGCGGCGACGCTGCGTAACGGCCTGGTGTCCTACTACCCCTTCAGCGCGACGCTGCCGCCCGTGGATGCACAGGGCAACAGCACGATGGGTCCCGCTTCCAGCGACCTGCCCGCGTCGGCCGGCCTGGTGGTGCCCGGCCCGTTCGCAGGCACCAATGGCCTGCTGGTCGATACCAACTTCGTCACAACCAGCGGACTGGAGGGGTATCGCCTGATTCCCGCCAACGGCTTCGATGTGTCCAAGGGAACCGCGCCGCAGTTCACGATCGGCTTCTGGTTCAAGGCGCCGGAATGCGTGCCGCGCAGCAATGTGACGATCCTGTCGAACAAAAACTACGTCAGCGGCGGCAACGCGGGCGTGGCGATCGGCATGTTCTCCAGTTCGGGCAACCAGTGCGGTATTGCCTTCAACATCGGTTCGGGCGGCGTGCGCGCCGACGGCCCGACCAGCCCGTACACGCAGATCACGGTGGGCCGATGGATCTACATCGCTTTTTCGGTCGACGGCGTTGCCAAGACCATGAACATGGTGGTGTTTGATTCCGTCACGGGCATGACGAACCGCGTGGCAACGGGTAAATCGACCGGCGCCGTGGACATGTCCAAGCTGTCGCCGTACCCGCAATGGGGCATCGGTGAAGACGGCACCGGCACCTACCTGATGAACAAATGCGGCGCCACCCCGCCCTACACCGTGGGCCAATGCACCACAGCGCCGCCCTACCAGCAGATGTTTGGCGATCTGGCCATGTGGAATCGCGTGCTGACCGACAGCGAGCTGCAATCCCTCTTTCTGTCGAACAAGCCGTTGTCGACGCTGCCGGCGCAATAAGGGAAAGAACGATGACGACTTTTCTTTCCCTGGCGGCCGGGTGGCGCGTTTCGGCGTTAAAGCGCGCGCTTGCCGCCACGATGGTGTGCGCATTGGTTGCCGGATGCGGCGGTGATGAGGACTCGGACAGCGATACGCCGTCATCGGCCACGCAGGCGGGCGATGGCTCGGCGGCGGCGCAGGTGCCCATCGTGGCGCCTCCCTCGGCGGGCGCCTGCCCGGACGGCGGCGCCGATGCGGCGCAGCCTCCGGCCCTGAACTCGACGCTGGACTGCGCGCCTTAAGCCTGCGACGGCGGCGCGTGGACGCCGCCGTCCCTTTCTATCGAACGGAACCCGATCACCATGTCTCTCATGAACCGCCGCAATTTCTTGCGCGCCGCCGCGGCAACGGCCGCGCTTGGGCCCTTTCCGCCTGCCATCCAGCGCGCCCTGGCCATTCCGGCCAATAACGCCACCGGCACGATCAACGACGTTGAGCACGTCATCATCCTGATGCAGGAAAACCGCTCGTTCGATCACTACTACGGCACGATGCCCGGCGTCAGAGGCTTCAGCGACCGATTTACGATTCCCATGGCGTCTGGCCAGCCGGTCTGGATACAGCAAGGCGCCTCGGGAACCGTGCAGCCCTATTATCTGGACGCCACCAAGGGCAACGCGTTGCGCGTGGGCGGCGCCCACAATTGGGCTGACCAGCAAGCTGCCTGGGATGGCGGCCGGATGGCGGCGTGGCCCCGCGCCAAGAACACCAAGGTCGCCATGGGTTATTTGCAGCAATCCGATCTGTCGTTTCATTGGTCGCTGGCCAATGCGTTCACGATCTGCGACGCCTATCACACGGCGATCAACACGGGAACCTTCACGAACCGCATGTTCTTGTGGAGCGGTTCAAACGGCGCGAATGTCCGGGGCCTCGCCTGCGTGACCAACGCCAATTGGGGCGGCCTGGGTCCGTCGCAGGATGGCCTGGACTGGACGACCTACCCCGAGCGCCTGCAAGCCGCCGGCGTCACCTGGAAGGTCTACAACACCCCGGGCAACAACAGCAACAACAATCAGCTCGTGGCGTTTGCCGCGTATCGAGCCGTCAATGAACGGCTGGCCGCCTCCGGCTCGCCTTCCGCGCCGTATACGCCGTCCATGGAAGCCTTGTCGCCCTTGTACAAAGGCTTTGGCAACACGATGCCCGACGGCGGCTACCTGCAGGCGATCGCGGACGATATCGCCATGGGCACGCTGCCGCAGGTGAGCTGGATCGTGGCGCCCGGCCCCTATAGCGAGCATCCCAGCATGTCGGTGCCCGGGCAGGGAGCGTGGTACGTGCAGAAGCTGCTGGACACCTTGACGGCCAACCCCGATGTCTGGAGCAAAACCGTTCTTATCCTGAACTACGACGAGAACGATTGCTTCTTTGACCACATGCCTCCGCCCGCGCCGCCATGGCGCGCGGCCGACGGCACGCAGGCGGGCAAGTCGACAGTGGACGTCGAGAACGAGTACTACACCATGCCTGCGCCGCCGGGAGACACCAGCAAGGTCACGCCCGACGGCAAGTCGTTTGGAGCCGGCCCGCGTTTGCCGACGCTGGTGATATCGCCGTGGAGCGTGGGCGGATGGGTCAACTCGCAGCAGTTCGACCACACCTCAGTACTGCGTTTTCTGGAGCAACGTTTTGGGGTTGCCGAACCGAACATCAGCCCATGGCGTCGCGCGGTCTTTGGCGACATGATGTCGTGCTTCAACTTCAAGAACCCCAATACCGCCAAACCCTTGCTGATCCCGGCGCCGACGCGTGCCGAGGCCGATGCAACGCTGGCGCAACAGGTCAGCTCGGGCAGCGTGCCGGTGCCGGATGTGGGTACGGTGCCCTTGCCCACGCAGTCGCGGCTGACGCGCCCGTCGCGCGCTTTGCCTTATCACCTGCACACCAGCGCCAATGTGGATGCGAGCGGCGGACAGATCTGGCTGACGTTCAGCAACACGGGCGCGCAAGGCACGGTGTTTCATGTTTACGACGAACTGAACCTGACGCGATATCCGCGGCGTTACACCGTGGAAGGCCGAAAGATGATCTCGGACGCCTGGCAGGCCACCGCCGACAACGCGGGCCGGTACAGCCTGTGGGTGCTGGGACCCAATGGATACCACCGCGGCTTCAAGGGCGACATCTCTGCGCAGGGCAGTGGACCGAACCCCGAGGTACGCATCTGTTATGACGAACGCGGCCGCGCCGTGTCGCTGACCATCATGAACATGGGCACGGCGCCCGCGACGCTGATCGTGAAGGCCAACGCCTATCGCACGGACGGCCCCTGGACCTACATCGTCGATCCGGGCATGCAAGTTGAGCCGCGCTGGTCGCTGGAGGCGTCGAACAATTGGTATGACTTCACCGTCACCATGGGCAACGACTTTGAACGCCGCTTTGCCGGCCGGATGGAAACCGGCCAGGACAGCACCAGCGATCCTGTCATGGGGGTCGCGTAAGCGTCATGTGCGTCCGGCATCATGGCAGCCATCGCAATCCTCAATGGCTGGCAGAGATACGCCGTGACGCTTAATCAGATACGCGCATTCATCATGGTGGCCCAGCACGGCGGCTTCACGGCGGCCGCCCGTGTCTTGGGCATGAGCCACACCACGCTGAATTCCCAGATTCAGATGATTGAACGGGAGTACGGCGCCGAACTGTTCCACCGCCGGGGCCGGCGCGTGGAACTGTCTGCGCTAGGGTTGGAAATGCTGCCGCTGGCGCGCCGCATGGTGTCGCTGGAAGGCGATATGCGCCTGATGCTGGACGATAGCGGCAAGCTGCAACGCGGGGCGCTGAAGGTCGGCGCGGTGGGCCCTTACCATGTCACGGAAATGATCGAGGCGTATCACGCCGTCTATCCACGGATCTCTCTGTCGATCACTCTGGGCAACTCCGAAGTGGTGCTGGATGACCTGGACAAATACGTTTGCGACGTGGGCGTTGTGGCCAGCCGCCATCCCGAAGACCGCTATTACATGCAGCCGTACGCACGGTATCCGGTGATTGTGTTTGTGCGGGTTGACCATCCGTTCGCCAGCCGCGGTTCAATTGAATTGCAGGAGCTGTCGGCGCAGCCCTTGCTGATGCGCGAACCGGGGTCCACGACGCGAAAGGCGCTGGAAGATGCGCTGCGGCAGCACAATGTGCCGGTGCAGGTTGCCATGGAAATCGGCAGCCGCGAGGCGCTGCGCGAGGCGGTCGTGCGGGGACTGGGTGTGGGCACCGTATCTGAATCCGAGTACGTGCCCGATCCGCGCTTGCGGCCCGTACGCATCGATGGCGATGTCGTCTCGACGCATATACACGTGTGCTGTTTGCGCGAGCGCCGCGAGAGCCGGCTGATATCGTCGTTCTTCGACGCGATCAGGCACTGCGACGTCGCGCGCTCCGACGCGTTTTGAAATGGGCAAGGGCAGCGCAGACAAAAAAAGCGCCGGCGGGAATCCATCCCGCCGGCGCCTCGTTCAGTGCCGCTGCTCAGGGTTGTTCGCCGCGGGCCAGACGTTCCCGGATCTGTTCAATGATTGCAGGCAGATCGGCCACGCTGTCGATCACGTAGTGCGCGCCGGCCTGCGTCAAGCGGCTGGCCGCGCGCGCAACGCGGGCTTGCACCTCGGCAGGTTCGGCGGCGGCCAGCTCCGCTTGCGAATACCCCACTTCATTGCCCGACAGCGTCAGGCCGACGCACCACATTCCGGCGTTGCGGCCTTCCTCGATGCCCGGCGTGGTGTCGTCCACCTTGATGCAACGGCGCACGTCTTGCGCACCCAGAGCCAGCACGTTGGCCAAGGCCATGTAGGGACCGGGCCGTCCGCCTGCGGCCAGTTCGTCTCCGGCGATCACGCAGTCAGGCGCAATGCCATCGGCGGCGGCGTGAGGCAGCAGCACGTCCAGCACCTGGCGCGGATATCCCGAGCAGGAACCAATTTTGATGTCTTGCCCGCGCAGGGTTTGCAGCGTTTGCACGGCGCCCGGAATCGGTTGCGAGTACGCGGCGACTTTCTCGATCTGCATCGGCATGAAGCGCTGATAGATCGCGTCGATGTCCTGGTCCGACGAAGCGCGGCCGAACGCCTGGTTCCACTGCGCCTGAATGGACGGCTCGGCGAGCAGCGTGCGGATGTGATCGCGCTTGGACAGGCCCATCGGGCCACGCGCCTGCGCCAGCGTAATGTGCACGCCGAAGGTGGCGAAGGCATCGACAAAGATCTGGGTGGGCGCGAGCGAGCCGAAGTCCACCAGGGTGCCGGCCCAATCGAAGATCACCGCTTCGATATTGGGGAGTTGTTCGCCTTGGGACGTGAATGCCTGAGTCATGTTTAACAGCCTGAGAGTGGATGAAGTGCCGAAGCCGGCGAAAGACGAGGTGGCGCGGGTCATTGCGCGCCGACAAAATTGCGGCCGCGCGGTCCGAGCAGCGCCTCGGCCACGCGTTGGTCCCACTGGTCCGGCGTAACACCATAGGCGGCGGGGTCCGTACTGACTCCCAGATCTTCAAGGAATGCTGTCAACGCCGCCGCAGCATGGTCGGCGTCGCGCGCGTCAAACACGGACAGCAGCAGCGCGTCCAGTTCCGGGTCTTTGCCAAATGCCATTTGCATGACGCGGGGCAGGCTGAAGGAACATGCAATGCCGTGCGCGATGCCATGTTCCAGCGTCAGTCCGTATGACAACGAATGCGCCAGCGCGGTCTTGGTATTGGAAAAGGCCACGCCGGCCAGCGTGGCGGCCACGGCCACGCGCGAGCGCAACGCCTTGCTGGAAGGCTCCCGCATCAGCAGGGGCAGGGCGGCCAGCACTTGGCGCGCGGCCGACACGGCCAGGCTGGCCGAGACGGGATTGCGATGGATGTTCCAGAGCGATTCCAGCGCATGGGACAGCGCGTCCAGCCCGCTTGCAAGGGTTGCGCCATGCGGCAGGCTGAGCATCAGCGTGGGATCGATCAAGGCCGCTTCGGGCCAGGTCCAGGGCAGATGCAGTGAGTATTTGCGGCCTTGCTGCTGATCCCACAGGGTGGCCCAGGGGGTGACTTCGCTGCCGGTGCCTGCCGTAGTCGGCAACGCAATCAAGGCGCGGACGCGGTCCGGCGGGCTTGTCATTGCCGTGTCTCCGGACAGGCAGGCCAGCAGCTCATCGAAGGTGCCCGACGGCGTGCGGGTCAGCATGGCCTTGGCGCAGTCAATGACGCTGCCGCCGCCCAGGGCGATGATGCATTCCACCTCGGGGTGTTCGCGCCACAGGCGCTCGTACATCGGCGCCAGCCAGGCCACGTCGGGATTGGGATGCACGTCAGTCTCGATCGCCACCAGTTGTGCGCCCAGCATCTTCTTGATTCGGTCACACAAGCCCAGCGAGTGCGCTTCCGGAAATGCAATCAGGATCGCGCGCCGCTTGCCCAGCCGTTGCGGCAAGCGCTCAAGCGCGCCCTCGCCAGCGTCAATGCCGACGGGGTTATTAAAGTGCCACATGTCAGTCTCTGATAAAAGAAATTGGATTCAGCCGCGCCCGTTCTCGCGGATAGCGACCCGCAGGCGGTTGGAAATAAGATCGGCCACGATCACCATGACGGTGATGACAACGATGCAGGTTGCCGTTTCCTGATACTTGAAGAGTTTCAGGCTGCTGACCAGTTCAAAGCCCAGTCCGCCCGCGCCGACCATGCCCAGGACGGTGGCGGAACGCAGGTTCACTTCGAAGCGGTACAGGATCACCGCGATCCATGCCGTGATCACTTGCGGCAGCACGCCAAACACGATGACCTGCAACGGTCTGGCGCCGGTGGAACGCAGCGCCTGAAGCGGGCCTTCGTCGATTTCCTCGATGCTCTCGGCAAAGAACTTGCCCAGCATGCCTACCCCATGCACGGCCAGCGCCAGCACGCCGGGGAAAGGCCCCAGCCCGACCGCTGCGACGAATACCAGCGCCAGGATCAGCTCGTTGATACTGCGGATCACATTGAGCATCTGGCGCGTGGCGCGATACAGCCACGGATTGACGTGCAGATTGCGCGCGGCCAGGAACGACACGGGCAGCGCGCCCAGCACGCCCAGCAAGGTGCCCCAGATCGCGATTTGCACGGTCTCAATGGCCGGCGCTGCAAGCGATTGCAGAATGCGCCAGTCCGGGGGGAAGGTGCGGCTCAGAAAGTCGGCAATCTGCGGAATGCCCGCAGCAAGCTCGGAGGCGCTCAGTTGCGCGCCCTGGGCGCTCCATTGCAGCGCCGCCATCGTCACGGCCACCGTTGCGGCGACCCAGGCCCAGCCCTTCAAACTTGTCGGCAACGGCGCGACCCACAGATATTTCTTGTCGTCCATCTCAGACTCCTTTGTGCGCGGCTTGCAGCGTTTCGGTTTGGAACTGCGTGCCGCCGCCGGTCTCGGTTGCGCTGCTTGCGGGCTCCGCGCCGGGATAGATCCGGGCCAGGTCGGCTTCCTGCATGGCGCCGGGCAGGCCGTCGTAGACCACGCGGCCGTGAGCCAGGCCCACGATGCGATCGGCAAATTCCCTCGCATAGTCGACTTGATGCAAGTTGCAGACGACGGTGATGCCCAGCTCACGCGTGGCACTGTGCAGATAGCGCATGACCAGCCGCGCGGTCTTCGGGTCCAGGCTGGCGACGGGTTCGTCGGCCAGAATGACGCGCGGCCGTTGCGCCAGCGCACGCGCGATGCCAACGCGCTGGCGCTGGCCGCCTGACAGGGAGTCCGTGCGGGCCTGGGCCTTGTGCGCCAGATCAACACGCGCCAGGCATTCCTGCGCCAATGCGACGTCGGCGCGGCTGAACAACTGCAGCACCGAGGTCAGCACCGGCACGGCGCCCAGCCGCCCGGTCAGCACATTGCGCAGCACCGACAGGCGCGGCACCACATCGTGGTGCTGGAAGATCATGGCCACTTGGCGCCGCAGCGTCCGGGTGTCACGGTCGGCCATGGCGTCGATGCCGGCCACGGTCATTTCGCCCGCATCCGCTTGGACCAGCCGGTTCATGCACCGCAACAGCGTGGACTTGCCGGCGCCGGACTGGCCGAGTATCACCAGGAATTCGCCGGCGCCCGCCTGCATATCCACGCCGCGCAGCACGTCAGTGGCGCCGTAGCGCTTGGTCAGGCCGCGCAGCTGGATCATTTCATGCTCCGCAGGTCCAGCTTCAGCACCTTGGCGGTGTCGCGAACCACGTTGTAAGCCGCGTCGGTGGTGGGCTGGAAGCCGTTGAGCATGCCTTGGTCGCCCCACGGAACGTCCTTGATGCTGGCCAGCGCGCGCGCCACCTTTTCCTTGACGGCGGGGTCCAGATCCTTGCGCCACACCATCGGCGATTCGGGGATGTCGCTGGACGTCCACACGACGCTCAACTCATCCTGGCGCAGTTGGCCCTTGGCGATGGCGCTGGCGTAAATGCGGTCGGCAACGGCGGCGGCGTCGACTTTCTTATTGGCCACTGCCAGCAGGCTGGCATCATGCGAACCCGAGAACACGACGCGCGAGAACAGCTTGGCAGGGTCGTAACCGGCTTGTTCAAGGCCCGACTTGGGAAACAGATGGCCGGATGCCGAGCTGGGATCAACGAACGCAAAGGTGTGGCCTTTCAAGCCTTCCACGCTGGTGATGCCGCTGTCCTTGCGCACGACGATCAAGCTTTTGTAGGCGCTCTTGCCTGACTTCTTGGTCACGGCGACCGAGAACGCCTCGACATCCGCGACCGAGGCGGCCAGCACGTAGGAGAAGGGTCCCAGATACGCCACGTCCAGCTTCTTGGCGCGCAGCGCTTCGATGATGCCGTTGTAGTCGGTGGCCACGAACGGCTTCACTTTCATGCCGGTCTGCTGTTGCAGCTGCTCGATCACCTGTTTGCTGGATTCGATCATCGCTTGCGAATCTTCCGCGGGGATCAGGCCAATGGTGAGCGTGTCTTGCGCCGCCTGCGCGGCGGTGGCGCCCAGGACGCAGAGGGTGAGCGCTGCGGCAGTGAATGAACGGCGGGCGGTAAAGCGGAAGGGGAACTTCATGGCGAGCATCCTGGTGTGGTGGAAGAGGAATGCCACGAAGCTTAGGGATGTCACATGTCCTTCATATTATCGATTTAGCATCCATTTATTCAGTCATCCATAGATGGAATCTATATGTCGGTTGCCCGCCTGCGCGCTTTTCTGGCCGTCGCGCGTCACGGTAGTTTCAGCGCAGGGGCCCGCGCGCTAGGCCTGGCGCAACCTACCCTGACCACCCAGATTCAGGCGCTGGAAAAGCAACATGACGTGGAACTGTTCCATCGCCGCGGACGCGGCGCTCAACTCACGCAGGTAGGGTTGGCGCTGTTGCCCGTCGCCCAGCAATTGGGCGAGCTGGAACTGGATGCCTTCAATCTGCTGCATGACGCCGGCAAGCTCAATACCGGCAAACTGCGTATCGGCGCGGTGGGCCCGTTTCATGTCATTGAAATGGTGGATGCCTACCATCGTCTTTATCCTGGCGTGGAGATGTCCATACGGGTCGGGAACTCCGCAGAGGTCCTGGCCGATCTTGAGAACTACGTGACCGACATTGCGGTGCTGGCGGGCGCGCGCGATGAACCCGGCCTGAGTGCGGAGCATTACGCCAGTCATGCCGTGATTCTGTTTGCGCCGGTATCCCATCCGCTGGCGCGATTTGACAGCGTGCCGCTGTCGGCGCTGCAGGATGCGCCCTTGTTGCAGCGGGAGGCGGGTTCAACCACGCGCGCGGCGCTGGAAGCCGTTCTGGAGCAAGCCGGTGTGCGGCCGCGTCCCGTCATGGAAATCGGCAGCCGTGAAGCCCTGCGCGAAGCGGTGGCGCGGGGATTGGGCTTGGGCACGGTGTCAGAGGCCGAGTTCATCCCGGATGCACGGTTTCGCGCCCTACGCATTCACGGAGACCCCGTGCGCACGGAAACCTATCTTTATTGCCTGAAAGAACGCCGTGAAAGCCGCTTGCTGTCTTCATTCTTTGACCAGGCGCTGGCCGTGCGAGACGCCCCGCGCCCGGTGAAAGGTGGATCGGGTCAGTAATCCCAAATGACCGGAACCCAGCGGAAGGCGTCGCCATTGACGGCGACCCGGCCGACGGACGGGAACGGCAAATGGGCAGCGACCAGCGTCGGGACGGCGTCGGCCCGCAGCGGTTCAAGCACGCGTTGCGCCGACGCGGATGGGCTTTACGGCCGGAAGAACGCCGTGGGCGTCATGAGCCGGTTTTCCTGGCGGATCAGATAGCCGGCGTCGGCGCTCTTGGTCAGGTAGGTGGCCCAATCGGGGTCTTTCTGCAGCGCCTGGCGCTTGGCTTCGCGGTCGGCGGCGCTGTCATAGACCCAGATGTGCATGTAGCTGTTGACGTCGCCTGTCTCGGTCTGCATGTAGGCCAGGGGTTTGCCGAGGTGACGGCTTTGCACTTCATAGCCGTGCTCCGCATAAAGCGCCAGATGCTTCCGGATGGTGCCGGCGCGGCAGGTGTAGGTACGTACGTCGTAAAGCATGGGGTTTCCTTAATGAGTGTTGCGAAGGGGGATCGTCATTCGGCCGTGGCCCCGGACTGTTTCACCAGCACGCTCCAGCGCGCCACTTCCTGGTTCACGTATTGCTGGAAGGCGGCATGGCCGTCGCCGACGGGGTCGGCGCCCAGCCCTTTCAGCTTGTCCTGCACGGCGGGGTCCGCCACGCCCTGGGTGATGGCCTGCGACAGCTTTTCCACCACGGGCGCCGGCGTGGCCGCGGGCACAAAGAGGCCGAACCAGGAGCGGGCGTTCATGGCCGGATAAGACGTTTCGGAAAACGCCGGCACGTTCGGCAGAGAGGCGTGGCGCTGCTGGCCCGTGACGGCGATGGGCGTCAGGCGGCCGGCTTGCACCTGCGACAGCACTTCGGGCAGGTTCGCGAACATGATCTGGACTTGGCCGCCCATCAGGTCATTGAGCGCTTGCGAACCCCCTTTGTAGGGCACATGCGTCATCTGCGCGCCGGCCAGCGAATTGAACTGCGCGCCCGCCAGGTGCGATGCGGTACCGGTGCCGCCCGAGGCGTAGTTCACGCGATTGCCGTTGGCCTTGGCGTAGGCGGCCAGCTCTTCGGGCGTCTTGGCCGGCACCGACGGGTTCACCACCAGCAGCAAGGGCACCGACGCCAGGTTCGACAAGCCTGCGAAGTCGCTTGTCAGGCTGTAGTCCAGCTTGTGATACAGCGTGGAATTGATGGCGTGGCTGGACGTGGCCATCAGCAGGGTGTAGCCGTCGGGTTCAGCGCGCGCTGCCATGACGGCGCCGATGTTGCCGTTGGCGCCGGCTTTGTTCTCCACCACCACCGGCTGGCCCAGGCGGGTGGCCATGGATTGCGCCACGGTGCGCGCGATGACGTCGGTGGCGCCGCCCGCGGCGAAGGGCACGATGATGCGCAGGGGGCGTTCGGGATAGCTGGCGGTGGCGGCGGGCGATGCCGCGAACGATGCGGCGCTAAGGGTCGCGGCGGCCAGCATCGCGGCCGCGGCCAGCCGCCGCAGGGGCGGCAAGGGGGTATTCATAGTCTCTCTCCAGTATTGGATATTTTTTTATGTGGGCGCCGCGCGCCGTGCTTGCGGCTGGCGCGCGGCAGTCCGATCCTGGACTTCAGGATGCGGCAAGTTGCGCCTTTTCGCGCAAGCTGGTCAGGGTGGACCGAGGCGTGATCACCTCGGGGTCCAGGCTGAGTTCGATCAGATAGGGAGAACCGCTGTCCAGCGCCCGCGTCAAGGCGGGCGCGAAGCTCTCGTGGCTGTCGACCCGTTCGGCGGGCACGCCGAACGATTCCGCATACGCCACGAAGTCGGGGTTGCAGAGGTCCGTGCCGATGGTCCGGCCCGGGTAGTTCACTTCCTGGTGCATGCGGATAGTGCCGTACATGCCGTTGTTGAACACGATGAAGACGATGGCCAGGCGGTGCTGTTTCACGGTGGCCAGCTCCTGCGAGGTCATCAGGAAGCAGCCATCGCCGGCCAGGCAGACGACCTGCCGTTCGGGGTGGCGCAGCTTGGCCGCAATGGCGGCTGGCACGCCGTAGCCCATGGCGCCGCTGGTGGGCGCAAGCTGGGTGCGGGGATGGCTGAAACGGTAGTAGCGATGCGCCCAGGCGCTGTAGTTGCCCGCGCCGTTGGTGAGGATGGCGCGCGCATCCAGCGCCTCGCGCAGGGCGACGATGACACGTGCCGGGTCCATGCGCAGAGAGTTTGCGGGCGGTTCCGTGTAGCGCACGTAGCTTTGCCGCAGCGCGTCGAGCCAGCCGCGCCACGGGGCCGCGTCCAGCGGAGCCTGTCCGGCGGCCGCATCCGCGAAGGCGTCCAGCCCCGACGGTATCTTCAAGGTGGGCTGATACACCCGGCCCAGCTCTTCCGGGCTGGCCAGCACATGGATCAACGTCTGCTTGGGCACGGGAGATTGCAGCAGCGTATAGCCGCCCGTCACCATTTCGCCCAGGCGCGCGCCCACCGCCAGGATCACGTCTGCGTTGCGCACGGCGTCGGCCAATTCCGGATTGATGCCGATGCCCACTTCGCCCACGTACTGCGGATGGTGATTGTCGTACAGGTCCTGGCGGCGGAACGAGCACGCCACGGGCAAGCCGTTCAAATTGGCAAAGCGGGCCAAGCTGTCCAGGCCCGCGCCAGTCCAGCCCGAACCGCCCACGATCATCAGCGGCCGCCGCGCGCCGGCCAGCAGGGCGCGCATGCTGGCCATGGCATCGGGCGCCGGGTGCGCCTGCGGAAAATGGATCGTCCCGCAGTCCTGGGGCGCGGCCAATTCGGTCAGCATGTCTTCGGGCAGCGCCAGCACCACCGGACCGGGCCGGCCTGACATCGCCACCGAGAAGGCGCGGTTCATGTATTCGGTGACACGCGCGGCGCTGTCGATCTGCGCCACCCATTTGGTGAACTGCCCAAACATGCGCCGGTAGTCGATTTCCTGGAACGCCTCGCGCTCCACCATGTCGTTGCCTACCTGGCCCACCAGCACGATCAGCGGCGTGGAATCTTGAAAAGCCGTCTGCACGCCGATGCTGGCATTGGTGGCGCCGGGGCCGCGCGTGACCATGCAGATGCCCGGCCGGCCCGTCAGCTTGCCGTGCGCTTCGGCCATGAATGACGCTGCGCCTTCGTGGCGGCAGGACACCAGGCGGATTCGCTCGCGTTCCGTGTACAGCGCGTTCAGCACATCCAGATAGCTTTCGCCAGGAACGCCGAATACGGTGTCCACGCCGTGTTCCAGCAGCGCGCGCACCACATGCTGGCCGCCCGTCATCAATGTTGGAGTGTCGTTCATCGCAGTTTCAATCAGGCCGCAAAGCGGCGGGTTGGGTCTGGATGAACTTTACGCAGCCCAATGCCGGGCGCGTTAGGACAGATCAGAGCTTGTCTTGCACTTTTCCGCGGATACGCCCCGCGCGGCCGTCAGCCGATGGGCCGGTCGTACTTCTTGCGGAAATCGCCGGCGGTGCAGCCGGTGTGCTTCTTGAAGAAGCGAGCAAAGTAGGAGGGGTCTTCGAAGTTCAGCTGGAATGCGATTTCGGCGATGCTCAAACCCGTATTGCTCAGCAGGCGTTTGGCCTCGAGCGCAATGCGCTCTTGCACCAGCTGGCTGGCGGTGCGCCCCATGCTGCGCTTGACGGCCTCGTTGAGCTGGCGTTCGCTTACGCATAGCGCGTCGGCGTATTGGCGGATGGCGCCGAACGTCAGGTAGTGTTCCTCGATCAGCATGGTGAACCGCTTGGCCAGCGAATAGCTGGGGCCGGCGGCGGTCTCGCGCTCGTCGGCCGGGTAAAGGCGCCGCAGCTGCGTCAGCAGGATAAGCAGGTAAGAGCGAACCACGTCGAAGCGCCCGGTCTGGCGGTGGCGCGTTTCGCGTTCGATTTCATTAAGCAGCGGCAGCATGCCGTCGTGCTGCTCGCGTGACAGATAAATGGCGGGCGTGCCGCCCGCCAGGTGGAAGAAGGGAAACTTGGCGATGTCGTCTGCGCGCGGGAACATATGCGCGAAGAAATCCGTGCTGATGTTCAGCACATAGCCGCGCGGCTTCACGGAAGACGTCCAGGCGTGGATCTGGCCGGGCGACAGGAAGAACACTGAGTGGTCGCGCACCTCGTGCTGCTCGAAATCCAGCATGTGGGTGCCGCTGGCCTCGCTCATCCAGAGCAGGTGGTAGTAGCTGTGCCGGTGTAGAAAGCCGCGCGGAATATCGTCGCGATCTTGCAGGCGCACGAGATCGAAATAGAACGAACCCTCGCCCGAAAAATCGGTGGATTCCAAGGTGGGAAACGGTTCCGGGTAGGACGTATGCGTGCCTGCGGACAAGCTGGAGTCTCCTTGACGGCGCACGGGGCGCTTATTGCGGCGCAGGCGGCCGTTTCGGCAGCGGATAGTCGAACGTGATGTCGTTCGAGACGATCGGCTGGGCAAGACTGCCGGGGTCGGTCAGCACGGCCGCCGCGCGGTATTTGCCGGGCGCAAGCGCAGGCAGGAACGGAACGTTGCTGTAGCCGTTGTCGTTGACAAGGTAGGCTGGCTTGCCGTCTTCGCCCGTGGCCCAGACGATCGGGGCGCGGGCAAAGCCCAGCGGGTTGGCCGGGTGCAGGGTGTCGCCCTCGCGTTGGTATAGCGGGTGCACGATGCGGTCGCCCTGCGCATTGGTCAGCAGCAGCCAGATGCGCGGCGCGTTCAGGGCGACGGGGGCGTCCCCGTTGTTGGCCACGCTCACCATGAACAGGCCGCCGTCTTCGCCCTTCCAGTCGGCCAGCGTGTCGGCAAGATCCAGCGCCAGGCCGCCTGGGGACGATGGCGCGGCAAGCTGATGCTTGTCCACGCGCAGGTCGCCGTAGCGCACCCATTTCAGTACGTCGCCCGCCGTCTTGCTGGCGTAGCGCACTTGCAGCCAGTCGGGCGCACGGATGGCCACGACGTCCAGGTGTTCGCCTTCGGCGGCAGTCATGGCGGGCCGGGCGTTGACGTCGGGCGTGTCGTACAAGTCCAGCTTGCTGACCGGCACGGTGCCGCCTTCCAGCGGCGAGCCTTCGCCTTCGATCTCGATGCGCGCGGTGGAACCGTCTTCATTGAAGCGGTAAGTGAGTTCGGCGGCTTCGCTCTCCAGACCGAACAGCGCTTGGGTGGTCCATGACGTGGCGCGCACCGTGCCGTCAGGACGCAACACGTATTCCTCGAAGCCATTGCTGGCGGCGCCATAGCGGCACGCCACGTGGATCACGGCCTGCTTGTCGTCGATCACCGGGTTCACGAAGCCCCGGCAAGGGCTCGTCGGGTCGGGATGCGCAATTTCCTGGAAGGTGCCGCTGTCGGGCCGATACAGGAACAGGCGGGCGAAGATTTGCGTGCTGCCGCCGCTTTGCCCCAGCACCAGGTCGCGGTAACCGTCGTGGTTGATGTCCACGGATTGCATCTGGTCGACGGCCTCGTCGAAGCTGCCCAGCGTTTGATCGGGGCCATTGCCCACGCGCACGGTGGCGTGTGGCGCGTCGCCGCCGCTGATCTTGACGACCGCCGACAGGCCGGCCTTGATGGGGTAGGGAAACTCGCGCGGGGCAGATTGGGCAAGCGCGACCTGGCTTGCTGCGCCCAGCGCGGCCAGAGCGGCCGCAAGCAAAATTCGTTTCACCCGCTTCTCCCACGCTTCGATTTGAGTGGGGCAATATACCGCAGCCCATTGCGGGAAAACGAGTAGTGCTTCGCGCGGGGCGGGCCGGCATCCTGAGTAGAATTGATCGTTGGCTGTTGTCCACGCTTATCGAATTTGCGCCGAGCCTTTGCGCGTCAGTCCGCCATGAACCTTCCCTTTCCTATTCGCCAAGAATGTCCGCCGGGCGCCTGTCTGTGCGACCGCGACCGGCTGCTGGCTGATCCGGCGGCCGACGTGCGCATCCTGCGGCTGACGAAGGAAGAGGAAAAGCGCCTGGTCGCGCGGCTGGAAAACATCCGCAGCCTGGAAGACCTGCGCGCCATGCAGGGCCGTATTCAAGATCAGCTGGGTATCGTGATTGTGATTACGCCCAGCGACAACGAGGTGCGCACGTCGCGCGGGATTTCGATTCAGCTGGAAGAGGCGCCCGGCCTGTGCCGCAAGACGCGCACCGCGCTGCCCGCCGCCATTCGCCGCGGCTTCGATAACACCCCGGAAATTGTCTACGCGCTGCTGAACGAACGCGACCTGCTGAGCGGTACCTGATCAGGACGTCTTGCCGGGTTCCCGGCACGGCACAAGCGGCGTGACGGCGGTGGGTGTGCGGCCCGCTTCGGGCCGGGTCGCCAGTTTTTTGGCCCCGCGCACGGGGTAGCTCAGCAAGACGGCGGCGCCGGTTTCCAGCTTGGGAGACGTGGCCGATCCATAAGCCACCGTCCAGCCGCGCACAGCCAGCGGCGCCAGCGTGTATTGCAGGGTCGTGCCGTGCGTCACATGCGCGACCTTGCCGGCGAACAGTTCCTGCTGAGGGGTTTCCGTGCCGTCCACGACGGCGTAGGTGACGATGCGGTCCAACGCGGCCGATTCCTCGTGCCGCGCCAGGATGGCGGTTTTGTATTTGCCATGGGGGATGTCCGTCAGGCTGACGGTGAGCGTATCGGTCGCCTGGCCTGCGGTGTCCAGGCGGACACCCATGACGTCGACGCGGGCAAGTGTGGCCTCGCCCGTGTTGCGCACCCGCACGCTGTACTGCCCCGATGTGCCCGTGACCGTGCAGACTTCCACGCCGGAAGCGCTGGGGGAAGCCTGCGCAGGCCCTGCGGATAGCAGGGCCGCCAAAGACAAGGTCAGGGCAGGGACAGTTCGGGTGGGCACGGCACGCTCCTCTTGGGAGGCAGCGTGCCGGGTGGCGCGTTGCCTGCGTTATTACACCACTTGGCGGGATTGGGCCGCAGCGGCCTGCTCGCGCTTGCCGTTCAGCCAGTTCAGGATCAGCGCCAGCACCAGCAGGCCGGCGATGACAAAGCCCCAGACGATCCAGCCCAGCACCGAGATCAGTGTGCCCAGGCCACCCGCGAACGGCAGGACCTGGTTCAGGCTTTGGGCGGCCCACACCAGAGCGCCTTGCAAACCTTGCAGCCAGGCCGGGTCGAACCAGCCTGCGGCCCACGCGGGCGCGACCCATTGGGACGTGTCCAGCGCAGCGCCCGGCACCTGCGCCGTGGAGATGGTTGACAGAACCCAGTTGGTCAGTTGCAGCGTCAGCGCCACCAGCCCGGTCCAGAGTGCAGCAAGCACGGCGAAAGCGAGCCAGATGAATTTTTTCATTGCAGTGGTACTCCGAGATTCAAAAGAGGGTCCACGATAAAGCGGATTCTATTTCCGAAAAACCAGAGTGGGTGTGACAAACATTAAGAAAAAACCGAAGTCTTAGCGTGGGCGAGGATGGTTTGGACCAAGGGATGGTGCTGGCCGCGGCGGTTGCGGATGGCGTGAATCTCTTCTTGCACGTCGTCGCACCGGGCCAGCGGACGCAAACCGCGCAGCAGGCCGATATCGTCGCCGCCCAGCCGGCTAAGCGGGAAAACGCCCAGTCCGCGCGCGGCAAATACCGACATCAGCGCGCTGTCTTCGAATTCTCCCACCACATTGGGCAGCACGCCGCGTTCGTTGAACCAGCGGTCCAGCGTCTGGCGCAGCACCGAGTGCCCGGTGGGCAACAACACGGGCAGGCGCTCCAGGCAGCGCGGGAAGTCCTGCGTGTCGGACTTGCGCACGAGTTTGGCCGGGCCGTACCAGTCCACGGGGGACGACACCAGCCGGTCGCTGGTCAAGCGCAGGTTGGGGTTGGCGGGCGCGCCCTGGCCAGCCAGCACCAAGTCCAGGTGGTGCTGGGCCAATTCGCCCAGCAGTTCTTCCACTTCGCCTTCATGGCAGGTCAGGCGCAGGTCGGGCGTGTCGAGCACCGGCCCCAGCAGCGCGTGCGCGGCCAGCTTGGATATCCCGTCCGACAAGCCCACCGACAGCCGGATGACCGGTTTCGTGGCCGCCGCGCGCACTTCCTGCGGCAGCGTGTGGCCGATCTGAAATATTTCTTCGGCGCGCGCAAAGGCCGCCTTGCCGGCATCCGTCAGCGCCACGCCCCGGCCCGCCGGCTTGAGCAGTTGATGGCCCAGGTTTTTTTCCAATTCACGCACTTGCGCGCTGATGGTCTGGATGGCCATGTCCAGCCGTTCAGCGGCCCGGGAAAAGCCGCCTTCCTTGGCGACCATCCAGAAGTAATACAGGTGTCGGTAGTTCAGCACGATGGGGCTCACTTCGGTTTTTCCGAACCTTAACTCACTTTCAGGCTGATTTCTCGGTTAGCCCAAGATCCGGATGATGGGCACCTTCGAACACAGCGGGGCATTCATGGACACTTTGATCACCTTCTTCATGGCCGATTTTCTGGGGACACCGACCTGGAGTTGGCTGCTATTCATCGGCATCGTCGTGAGCTTGCTGGTCTTTGACCTGGGCGTGCTGCACAAGGAAGACCGCGAAATCGGCGTGCGCGAAAGCCTGCTGCTGTCTGCCGGTTACATCAGCGCCGCGCTGTTGTTCGGCGCCTGGGTCTGGTGGCAGCTGGGCGCCACGAGCGGCATGGCGTACTACACCGGCTTCATGATTGAAAAATCGCTGTCAATGGACAACGTTTTCGTGATTGCGCTGATCTTCAGCTTCTTCGCGATTCCGCGTCAGTACCAGCATCGCGTGTTGTTCTGGGGCATCCTGGGCGTGATCGTGCTGCGCGCCATCATGATTGGTTTGGGCGCTGCGCTGGTTAGCAACTTCGGCTGGCTGCTGTATCTGTTTGGCGCGTTCCTGGTGTTCACGGGCATCAAGATGTGGATGATTGCCGACCAAACGCCCGACATCGCTACCAACCCGATCCTGAAGTTCCTGAAGCGCCATATGCGTGTGACGGAAGGCCTGCGCGGTAACGCGTTCGTAGTGACCGAGACCGACCCGGCCACGTCGAAGAAGGTGCGTTTTGCGACGCCGCTGCTGCTGGCCCTGGTGCTGATCGAGTTTGTGGACCTGGTGTTTGCGGTGGACTCCGTGCCGGCCATCTTCGCCATCACGACCGACCCGTTCATCGTCTACACCAGCAACATCTTCGCCATCCTGGGTTTGCGTGCGCTGTACTTTGCCCTGGCTGCCATGATTCACCGCTTCCATTACCTGAAGTACGCCCTGGCGCTTGTCCTGGTGTTCATCGGTACGAAGATTTTCCTGGTGGGCTTTATCGGCAAGGTGCCTGCCGTGATCTCGTTGGGCGTGACGTTCAGCCTGATCCTGGGCGGGGTGTTGTTCTCGCTGTGGAAAACCCGCTCGGCGGAACTGAAGACCCAGTAATCCTGCTTGAACCTGCAACCCGAAACCCGCCGGCTTGGCCCCGGCGGTTTTTTTCTTTCTGTGAAAGACATATTCATTGAATATGAATAGGCACCTATTTCTATATTTGTAATATGGATAAGCCAGGCGTAGAGTTCAGCCGTACATCGTCGTCCGGCAAGGAGCCGTCATGAGCAACAACAGTTGGTCCGCCAAGCAGTACTCCGCTTTTGAAAACGAACGCACCCGGCCGGTGCGCGATCTGGTGGCGGCCGTGCCGAATGACGCGGTCAAGGTTGCGGTGGACCTGGGGTGTGGCCCGGGCAATTCCACTGAGGTGCTGGCCAGCCGCTACCCGGACGCGAAGGTCACGGGTATGGACAGCTCGGAAGACATGGTCCTGGCCGCCCGCAAGCGCCTGCCCGCGCTGGAGTTCGAACTGGCCGATATCGCCACCTGGAATCCGCCGCAACAATACGACGTGATTCTGGCGAACGCCGCGCTGCAATGGGTGCCTGACCACGCCACGCTGTATCCCCGGCTGGTCAGCAAGCTGACGCCGGGCGGCATCCTGGCCGTACAAACGCCCGACAACATGGAAGAACCCGCGCATCGCCTCGCACGCCAGGTGGCGGGTGAAGCGCCGTGGGCCGCGAAAACGGGCGGCGTGAAGCACCCGCCGCGCCATAGCGCCGCCTGGTACTACGAGCTGCTGAAGCCGCACTGCGGCGTGCTGGACGTGTGGCGCACCACGTATCACCACCCGCTGGCGGGCGCTGCGGCCGTCGTTGAATGGTTCAAGGGCACCGCCCTGCGGCCATACCTGGACACGCTGGACGCCGCCGAGCAGGCCAGCTTTCTGGCGCGCTATCAGGCGTTGATCGCCGAGGCGTATCCCGCGTTGGCCGACGGCACCGTGCTGCTGCCGTTCCCGCGCCTGTTCATCGTGGCGGGGCCGAAGCAGGCGTAAGTGCGCAGTGGGGGGACGGGCGCGGGGCAGGGGCGTTTGGCTTGTGTGATAATGCGAACCATTAATAATTAGCCAGTGCCCTGCGCACGCCCCGACTGAGCCGTGCCCCCGTGCTTGAACGCTACTACCAAGAGTTGATCGGCTTTTTCACGCGTGCCTTGCGCTGCCGCGACAATGCGTCGGATGTGGTCCAGGAAAGCTATGCCCGCGTGCTGGGCCTGCAACTGCGGGCGGGCCTGCTGGCCGAGCCTCGGGCGCTGTTGTACCGGGTGGGCAAGAACCTGATCATTGATGACGCGCGCCGCAAGCGCGCCGAACAAGCTATGTTGGACACGCTGGCGGTGGTGGCGCCGGCCATCGCGCCGGGCGCCGACCGCGTCGTCAGCGCGCGCCAGGAAGCCGAACGCTTGTTGGCGCGCCTGGCCGTCATGCCCCGCAAGCGGCGCGAGGTTTTTCTGATGGTCCGCGTCTATGGCCACACGCACGCCGAAACCGCCCAGCATCTGGACTTGAGCATTGCCGCCGTCGAAAAGCACGTGGTGCGCGCGGTGATGGACTGCGCGGGGTGGCAGGAAAAGCAGGAAGGGCGCAACAAGCCGCCCGTGCCGCATACGCAGGAAGCGCGAAGCCAGCACGACGGGGCGGGCCATGCATCGTCCTGACAGCTTGCTAGACCCCACGCCGGCAATGGTCGAACGGGCCGTGATCTATCTCACCCGCATGGCGGGCGGTGATGCGGCCACGGCCGACAAGGCGCGCCGGCATCGGGATGCCTGGTTGACGCAAGACGTCCGCCATCAAGCCGCCTGGGTACGCGCCGAACGATTGTGGGCCGCCGATGGCGCCGTTCGGGATGCGTTGCAAGCCTTGCTGCCGAAGCCCGATGCAGTGTCACCCGGCCGCCGCGCCGTGCTGCGCGCCTTTGTGGGCGGTGGGCTGGCCGTGGGGCTGGGCGCGTTGCTGCGCTGGCAAGAGCCGCAGCCGCTGTATCGGCTGGGCATTCAGACTGCGCGGCGCGAAGTGCGCTCGTTGGGCTTGCCGGATGGCACGCGGGTGGACGTGGACGCCGGCACGCATGCCAACGTCGCTTACTACCCCGACGCGCGCGAATTGATGCTGACGCAGGGGCAGGTCTATCTGGACGTGCGCAACGATGCCGGCCGGCCGTTCGTGGCGCGAACGCCGTGGGGCACGGTCAGGGTGGTGGGCACCGCGTTCAGCGTCAGCGCGCGCGCGGGCGTCATGCGCGTGCAGGTGGAACGCGGGCTGGTGCGGGTGTGGGGGCGCGATGGTTCGGGCGATGGCGTGCTGTTGCAGCCCGGCCAGACGGTGCGCACGTCGCCAGCCGGTCTGGAACCGGTGCGCAATGTGCCGGACGGCACGCATGACGCCTGGCGGCAGGGCTGGCTGATGTTCGACGCCACGCCGCTACCCGAGGCCGTGGCGCAGTGGAACGCGTGGCGCGATGAGCCGATCGTGCTGGCCGCCGACCCGGCATTGCAAACGATGCGCGTGACGGGCAGTTTCCCCGCGCGCGAACCGGGCCAATTCCTGGCCGTGCTGCCCAGTGTGTTGCCGGTGTCCGTGCAGGCGCTCGCCGAAGGCGGCACGCGCATTGTTCGCCGTATTCGCGCCGGCGAAAAATAATTGTCCGGTTGCGCGCGGCTCGTTCGTTTTCATGGTCAGAACCTTCCCTAGGACTGACCATGAGCCACCTTCATTCCCCTTCCCACGCCTTGATCCGCACGCTGTTCGCTGCGGCCATCGGCGTGGCCAGCGCCGCCGCGGCCGCCCAGGGCGCAGCGGTTGACGTGAACCTGCCGGCAGGGGCGTTATCGCAATCGCTGAACACCTTGGCCCGGCAGTCGGGCACGCCGATTCTGGTGGATGCCAGCGCCGTGGCCGGCAAGACGGCGGGCGCTGTCTCCGGCCGCATGACCGCGCTGCAAGCGGTTCAGGCCTTGCTGGCCGGCACCCGCCTGAACGCGCTGGAGCAGAGCGGCGCCATTGTGGTCCGGCCCGCCGCCGATGAGGCCGCCACCTTGGAACCCGTGACGGTCACGGGCGCGGGCTTGGGCGAAAACGCCTGGGGACCGGCGCCGGGGCTGGTGGCCTCGCGCAGCGCCACCGGCACCAAGACCGACACCTCGATTCTTGAGAACCCGCAATCGGTCAGCGTCATCACGCGCAAGGAAATGGACGCGCGCAATGTGCAGACTGTGACCGAAGCCATCCAGTACACGCCGGGCGTCTCGGTGGACCAACTGGGCATGGACAACCAGATCGAATGGATCTCGCTGCGCGGCTTCAGTTCGCCGTCGTCGTATCTGGATGGGCTGCGTCTGGGGCCCATCTGGCAAAGCGAACCCTTCGGGCTGGAACGGGTGGAAGTGCTGCGCGGGCCGGCGTCCGTGCTGTACGGCGAAAGCGGCCCGGGTGGCCTGACGGGCATGGTCAGCAAGCGGCCATCCGCCGAGCGCGCGGGCGAAGTGCAATTGCAGGCCGGCAATCAAGACCGCTTTCAAGGTGCGGTGGACCTGACGGGCCCGATCGGCGAAACCGATGAATGGCTGTATCGCGTGGTGGCCTTGCAGCGCGACAGCAATACCGCTGTGGACTACGTGAAGAACGACCGCGTGTTCATCGCGCCGTCTTTGACGTGGCAGCCCAGCGCCGCCACGCGCCTGACCTTGCTGACGCAGTACCAGCGCGACAAGATCGGATTCTTGCCGCAGTACCTGCCGGCCGATGGCACGCTGCGCGACAACCCCAATGGCAGCGTGCCGCGCAACCGCTATGTGGGCGAGCCCGACCGCGAACACTATCTGCGTGACCAGACGGCGGTGGGCTACACGCTTGAGCACACGTTCAACGACACGTTCGCGTTCACGCAGAACGCGCGTTATGCGCGGGTGCATCAGGAGTTCGATACCGTCACCGGCAACGGCTTGCTGGCCGACCGCCGCACGCTGCGCCGCCGGCTGTTCGATGCCGACCAGACGTCTTACGACATCACCCTCGACACGATGCTGACCTCGCGTTTTGCCACCGGCCCGCTCACGCACACGCTGCTGACTGGCGTCGATTATTCGCGTCAACGCTATGACAGCTTGAACTGGATTTGCGGCACCGCCGAATGCGCGCCGCCCATCGACCTGTTCAACCCGGTTTACGGGCAGACCATCCAACGCCCCGACTTGCCCGTGACCGACGCCTTGCAGCATCAGGAACGCTTTGGCGTCTATGCGCAAGACCAGATCCGTCTGGGCCGTTGGGCGTACACGCTGGGCGGGCGCTGGGACCGCGTGCGCCAAAGCATGATGGACCGCTTGTCCGACACCAACACGCGTAGCGCCGATCACGCCTTCACGGCGCGCGTGGGGGCGGCGTACCTGTTCGACAACGGCGTCACGCCTTACGCCAGCTATACGGAATCATTCCAGCCGACATCGGGCCTGATCTATCCCAGCTCGCCCGCCAAGCCGACGACTGGCCGCCAGTACGAAGTGGGCATCAAATACGAACCGGCTGGCCACAACAGCTTTGTCGGCATCGCGCTGTTTGACGTGGCGCAACGGAACATGGCGACGACCGATCCGGTGAATCCGGGCTACATCGTGCAGTCCGCCGAAACCCGCGTGCGGGGCGTCGAGCTGGAAGGCAAGCTTGCGCTCAGCCGCCAACTGAGCGTGCTGGCGTCCTACACCTACACCGATGCCGAATACAAGCGCAGCAACGATGGCTACGAGGGCAACCAGGTCAGCATCACGCCGCGCCAGCAAGCGTCTGCGTGGGTGGACTACGCGTTCACGGATGCGCTGGCGGGCCTGTCGGCGGGCGCAGGCGTGCGCTATGTGGGCAAGCGCTACGGCAACGCATCCAACACCATCGAACTGTCGTCCTACACGCTGGTGGACGCCGCCTTGCGCTATGACCTGCGCACCTTCGGCGGCCAGTGGCGCAACGCGTCCGTGGCGCTGAATGTGAACAACCTGTTCGACAAGGATTACGTCGGCGTTTGCCTGAGCAACACGCGCTGCTACTTCGGCGCGCCGCGCACGGTCATGGCAACGCTGACGTATCGCTGGTAACGCGGGGCCGAAGGGGCGGCGCTGTCAGGCGGCTGCCGGCCCTTCGGACTTGTCAGCGAAGTATCGCGCCGGCGTCTTGCCCAGCGTCTTCTTGAACATCGTGATGAAGGCGCTGACGGATTCATAGCCCAGGTCGTCGGCGGTGCGCTGCACCGACACGCCGGCCGACAAGCGCTGCAAGGCCAGGATCAGGTGCAACTGCTGGCGCCAGCGTCCGAAGCTCATGCCGACTTCCTGCTGCACCAGCCGCGCCAGCGTGCGTTCGCTCATTGCGACGCGCTTGCCCCATTGCGCCACCGTGCTGCGGTCGGCGGGGTCGGCGTTCAACGCGCTGGCGATTTCGCGCAGGCGGGGGTGATCGGAAAGCGGCAGATGCAGATGTTCTGCGGGCATGCGCCGCAATTGTTCGATCAGCACATCGGCCAGCTGGCGGTTGGCGGGCGTTTCCATGTCAGGTTCAGACAGCGCGGACAAGTGCACGATCAGCTCGCGCACCAGCGGCGTGATCGTCAGCGTGCAGCAGTGGTCCGGCAGGCCGGCCACGTCGGCCGGCACAAACAGAAAGCACACGCTGGCATTGGCGGTGACGCGATTGCTGTGCGGCATGCCGCCCGGAATCCACACACCACATTGCGGCGGCACCATCCACAACCCCTGCGGCACCGAGCACGTCACGCCGCCGCGCAGCGCCAGCACCAGCTGACCCATGTTGTGGTGATGCGTGGGGGATTCGTTGTCCCGATCCGCCGCATTCACCGGCATGGCGAAAGTACGCTGCGTGGGGGAATCGGTATTGAAAGGAGTGGACGGGATGGGGTTCAGGCGCATCGGAAGCCGCGCGTAGTGAGCCACGCTTAGGGTTGGCAGGATTTAAGGATAGTTTGTCATTGTCTCGAAATTCGGTAAAGCCGAGCGTGGGTAAGCTGGGCGGCATGACTCGAAATCCCTCTCCCTCTTTACGTTCCGGCAGCCGGCTGGTGTGGCTCCTGCTGGGCATTCTTTGCATCGCCATGGCGTTGCGCGCGCCGGTGACAGGCGTGGCGCCGCTGATCAGCATGATCCGCGAACAGCTTGGCCTGTCTTCGACGGCGGCCGGCATGTTGATTACCTTGCCGCTGTTGGCGTTTGCGGTGGTCTCGCTGTTTGCTGCGGGGCTTGCGCGCCGCTTCGGGCTGGAACGCACCTTGTTCGGCGCGCTGCTGCTGATTGCCGCTGGCATCGTTGTGCGCATTCAGGGCGCGGCGTGGGGCTTGTATGCGGGCACGGCGATCATCGGTGCGGGCATCGCCATTGGCAACGTGTTGCTGCCCAGCCTGGTCAAGCGCGATTTTCCGCAACGCGTGGCCGGCATGACGTCGGCCTATGTGTTGACGATGGGCATTGCGGCGGGCGTGGCGTCGGCTATCGCGATTCCGCTGGCCAATTTGTCGGCGGACGGCTGGCGCTTTTCAACGCTGTGCTTGTTGGTGGTGCCGGTAGTAAGCATGCTGCTGTGGCTGCCGCAGCTGGCGCAGCACACGGCGCCTGCGTCCACCACCACGCACGCGCCGCACGGCGGCCGTCTGTGGCATTCGCCGCTGGCGTGGCAGGTGACCTTGTACCTGGGCATCAACTCGTTTGTGTTCTATGTGGGCGTGAGCTGGCTGCCCGCCATCTTGCGCGACGCGGGCTATTCGGCGGAACGCGCGGGGTCGCTGCATGGGCTGCTGCAATTGATGTCGGCGGGTCCGGCGCTGTTTATGGCGCCCGTGGTGCGCCGCATGAAGGATCAGCGCGGTGCGGCGTTCTGCTCGGCCGCGGCGTCAGTCGTTGCATTCACCGGCTTGATCGTGGCGCCCGGCTGGGCCACGTTGTGGATCGTGCTGCTGGGCTTGGGCACGGGCGGCGGCATCATTCTGGGCTTGGCGTTTGTGGGTCTGCGCGCCAGCCATGCGCAACAGGCGGCCGCGTTATCGGGCATGGCGCAATGCGTCGGCTATCTGTTCGCCGCCACGGGCCCCGCGCTGGTGGGGGCCATGCACGACCGTCTGGGCGGTTGGGGCGTGGCGTTGGGCGTGTGCGCGGCCTTGTGCGTGGCGATGGCCATCATCGGCCTGTACGCGGGCCGCGCGATTCAGATCGGCGGGTTCCGCGCGCATTGATGCGGGCGGTGATTACGGCCCCGGCTCCGCATGCGCCTTCCATAGCTGTACCAGCGTGTCGGGCGCATCGGCTTCAGGTACATCGAAACTGATGGCCGTTCCTTCGTCGCGGTCCATCACGATCTCGATATGAAAGTAGCGCTGGTCGCCGCCTGCCTGCCCGCATTCAGGCACCGCCAACGGGGCTGCGCGTTGCAGCACATCGCACACTTCCTGGCGCACGCCGGGCGGGCAGGTGGCCAGATTGATGCTGCGCGGCTGCGTCAGGCCAGGCAGATACGCCACGCCGCCTTCGCGTGTCAGCCGCACCAGCAGCGCAAGATCCAAGGAGGGCAGTTCGATCATGTCAGGACTCCTACGGCGGCCCAGGCTTGTTTGACCGCGCGCTGCATGGCGGCGTCAAAGCGTTCGGTGGCCACGGTGACGGTCAGCGCGGCGAAGGTCTTGAAGTCGGCGTCGTGACGCAGCCGCTTGTCGCACAAGGTGTCGTACCAGACGCGCCCCGCGCTTTTCCACGCAGGGCCGTCCAGCGTTGTGGCGGCCAGGAAAAATGCGCGGTTGGGGATGCCGGAATTGATGTGGACGCCGCCGTTATCGCGTGGCGTGTCGACGTAGTCGCGCATGTGCGCGGGCTGCGGGTCTTTACCCAGCACCGGGTCGTCATACGCGCTGCCGGGTTCTGACATGGAGCGCAGCGCGCGAGCGCTGACTTTTTCTGTGAAGAGCCCCGCGCCCACCAGCCAGTCTGCCTGGCGCGCGGATTGCCCCAGGGAATATTGCTTGACCAGTGCGCCGAAGACATCGCACAGCGATTCGTTCAGCGCGCCAGACTGGCCTTGATAGAGCAAGGCGGCTTCGGCGTCGATGACGCCGTGCGTGAGTTCGTGGCCGATGATGTCCACCGCAACGGTGAAGCGGTTGAACACTTCACCGTCGCCATCGCCAAACACCATCTGCGCGCCGTTCCAGAACGCGTTGTCGTAGTCATCGCCGTAATGCACGGTGCCCACCAGCGGCAGGCCGTGGCCGTCGATGGAATGGCGTTTGTAGATGTCCCAGAAAAGCTTGTAGGTAGCGCCCAGATGCGCATAGGCCTCGTCTACCGCGACGTCGCCGCTGGCGGGGCGGCCTTCGGCGCGGATCAGCGTGCCGGGCAGCGTGGTGCTGTTGTTTGCATCGTGGACGGCGCGCTGCGGCGTGCCTGGGGGCGAGGGCGGAGTCGTGGGCGCGAGCGTTGCACGCGGCGGCTGCGTGGCCATTTCGCGCAAGCCGCGCTGTTGCTGGTCAATGATCAGGGTCTTGACGGCGGGCATGCTGACACGGGCGTCGGTATGCTGCGCCAGGCGGTCCAGCACATACGGGGGGATCACGCCGATCAAGGGGGTGGACTCGGAAGGACGTGGCATTCGGGTCTCCGTCTTTCAGCGCCGGCGCCATGCCGGCGCGCGAAACTTGACGGTAGCAGATCAAAGAAGGGCGATGACGTAACAGTCTGCGGCCTGATGCGAGCAAAGCGTGCGCCTCGACAGCGGGGCCGCCTTCCGGTACTTTCGCGGGCGTTCCCATGCCGGCCCTTCCCATGCAAACCCCTGATTACCGCATCCACACCATCACGCTGACGCCCACGCATCTGCAATTGACGCTGGCTAATGGCCAGACCTTGTCAGAGCCCATCCAGCGCTACATCCGCCTTGAGAAAGCCACGCCCGCCGAACGCGAGCAATGGCAGTTGGTGGATGACGGCCATGGCGTGGTGTGGCCCGCGCTGTGGGAACCGTCGCCCCAGGGCATGCTGAATGTGCTCGACATCTTATGGGACCAGCGCTATGAAAAAGCGATGGCCGCATTGCAAGCGGCCGACTGGAAGCTCGACCGCCTGCCCTTGATCGAGCAGGAGCTGGTGGCGCTGTGGCGCATGGAAGCCGACATCAACAATGGCGGCTTCATGCAGTTTCTGTGCAACTGGGGCGACCCGACGTGCCAACTGGCGTTGCAGGCATTAACGAAGATCGGCGCCACGCATATGCTGGCCGTGCTGTCACGCATGCGCGGGCTGATCGACCGCTTTGAAGCCTCGCCCGACGTCATCGAATTGAACGATATCTACGGCGCCATGACCGAGGCGGAGCAAGAGGAAATGGAGACGTTGGACCACGCGTTTTGGGACTATCCCGACGCCTTGTCGCGCCTGGGGTTGCGGCATTACGGAGCCTGAAAACAGCGCTTTTTGCATGCCTCGCAACGTTCGGAAAAGTCTGGCAACAATGGTGGCGTTTTCAATGCGGATTCCGTCCCGATCACGGGATAGAATCCGGTGCTTCTTTCCCGGGGGGGACTCGCGATGCGTTATTTCCTGATCTTGGTGGGGGCGGCCGTGGTCGCCTATTTGCTCGCTCGTGGCATCGCGGCCGTGTTCTCGGACCGTAAACGTACAAAATCAGACAGGGACTCAAAGTGAAGCCGACAGACATCCAGATGGTCAAGACGATCGGCGCGGTCAAACCGCGCAACGTGAAGGTCGCCATTGTGGCCGTCATTCTGTTTTTCCTGATCTTGTTCATGGCGTTCGGCTCGTGGTTCCAGGTGGACCAGGGCGAACGCGGCGTGGTGCTGCGCAATGGCAAGCTTGTGCGCGTGTCGGACCCGGGCCTGGATTTCAAGACGCCCTTCATCGATGACGTGCGCACGGTGTCGGTGCGCGACCACACCTTTGTGTTCGAAAAGCTCGAAGCCTATAGCTATGACCAACAGCCCGCGCACCTGCGCGTGTCGGTCACGTACCGCGTGCCGCCGGAGCACGTGGCCGAGCTCTATTCGGAATACGGCACCATCGACAATCTGCAAATGCGCGTGCTGGAACGCAAGACGCCCGACGCCGTGAAGAACGTGTTCGGCCAGTACACCGCCGTGCGCGCCATTCAGGAACGCCAGAAGCTGGGCCTGGATGTGAACAGCGCGGTGCTCAAGGCCATGGACGGCGCGCCCGTGCAAGTGGTGGGCGTGCAGATCGAAGAAGTGGGTTTCTCGCAAGCCTATGAGCATTCGATTGAACAGCGCATGCTGGCCCAGGTGCAGATTGAAACCACGCGCCAGCAAAAAGAAACGGCGATGATCACCGCCGAGATCCAAGTGGTGAAGGCAAAGGCCGAAGCCGATGCGCGCCGCCAGCAATTCACGGCCGAAGCCGATGGCATCCGCATGCGCGGTGAAGCCGAAGCAGCCTCGATTCGCGCCAAGGCCGAAGCGCTGGCCGCCAACACCAATCTGGTGAGCCTGAACGCCGTTGAGAAGTGGGACGGCGTGCTGCCAGCCACGCAAGTGCCGGGCGCCGCGCTGCCGTTCATCGGCATCAAGTAAGCCATTCGCGCAGACGGGACCTGGTCCCGTCTTGCCGCATCCCTATCTGCCCGCCGTTGCTTTCCCGCTGCTTTTGCCTTGCTTTCCCGGCCTGATTCGCGCCCGGCGCGATCACCCTAGGGATTTCCCTCTGTCAAGAATCGCAAAGCGGGAGCAAGGTGAATGCATAAGCACACGGAGCACGCTTTACGATCAAGCAGCGCCGGACCATATCGCGGGGCTGGCGCGCTTGCCAATAAGCTTCAGCATAGGGAGACATGGATGTCTCAGTTGGATTGGACGTCTGGCGATACCGCGCCGGATCGGCAGGGCTACTACGAAACACGCTTCGATACGGGACGCACGGCCATCACGCTATACAGCGTGCTGGGCTGGATGCCGGTGAAGACGCCCGGCAACATGGTGGGATGGCGGCCGTTGCCGCCCGCGGCCGAGAGGGAAGAGGCCGAGCGCCATATCCAGGAACTGCGCGCGGCGCAGAGCCATATCCCGATGGATTACTAGCCGGACCCACCAGGGCTGGAAAACAGCAGTTGCGATAATGAGAATTATTTGTAAAATTCGCAACCCTGTCCTTTCGCGCCCTCCGTCCGGAACATGTCCCGCTCTTCCTCGCCTCGCAGTGGCTGGCTCGCCTATTACGACGAGCTGGTGGGCGTATGGAGCCGCCGCACGGGCAACCGGCACGACGCCGAAGACGCCGCGCATGACGCCGTTGAACGCCTGCTGAAGGCGGACGCCAGCGTGGCGCTCAAGGCGCGCGGCTACTTGTTCCAGGCGGCCGGGCATCGCTTGATTGACCGCTGGCGGCGGCAGGACCGCGCCGAACACGTGCCGCTGGACGAGCTGAACGACGCCGATCAATTGATCGTGGATGACCCCGATGCGCCGGTACGCGCGGCGCGGCTGGCCGACGACCTGGCAAAAGTCCTGGCAGAATTGCCCCCCAAGTGCCGCGAGGCCTTTGTGCTGAACCGCATCGAAGGCTGGACGCAGGCCGAGGTGGCGGTGCATATGGGCCTGTCCAAAAATATGATCGAGCGCTACGTCATGCGCGCCATTGAACACGTGCGCGACCGGCTGCGTGAATACACTCCATGACGATGTCTTCCTTCAACGACCGCGATGATCCGCGCGACCCCGCCACCGCCGCGTGGTGGTTTGCGCGCTGGCATTCGGGTGAACTGACGCGCCGCGACCGGCGCGCGTTTGCCCGGTGGCGTCGCGACCATCCCGAGCGCGCGCGTGAGTTCGACCGCATGCAGCAGTTGGGGGCGGTGGCTGCCGGTTTGCCGCGCGATCAGGTCGAATCTTTGCTGGGCGGCCCGATGCCGGCGCGGCCGGGGTTGCGGTCGGGGGCTCGCGAGGGGTTGCGCGCAGCCGTCAGGCGCAGCCAGCGTCAGTTCGCCCTGCGCGCCGCGTTCGCCTGTGCGGGCTTGGCCGCCGTGGCGTTAGGCGTGTGGTGGAGCCTGCCGGTGGAAGCGCCAACGTTCACCGCCGCGATCAGCACCGAGCGGGGTGAACGCCGCCAGCTGACCCTGCCCGACGGCTCCGTGCTGGACATCAATGGCGGCACGCAGGCGCGGGTCTTGCTGTACGCCGCCCGACGCGACGTGGTGCTGGACAGCGGCGAAATCAACTTCACCGTCAGCCCCGATGCGGCGCGCCCCTTCATTGTTGATGCCGGCAGCGGCGTGGTGCGCGTGACGGGCACGGTGTTCGACGTGCGCCGCGATGCGAATCAAGTGGCGGTGCTGGTGGAGTCTGGCACCGTGCAGGTGTCGGGCGGGCATTGGTGGAACCTGGGCCACGCGGTGCTGCGCGCGGGGCATGGCATCCGCGTGCCGGGCAGCGGGGCAATCGGCGTGCCGGCGCCCGCCGATGTGCAAACCGCCACCGCCTGGCGCGACGGCCGCGTGGTGTTCAAGAACGCCACGCTGACGGAAGTCGTGTCCGAGATGAACCGCTATCTGGCCACGCCGCTGCGCCTGTCTGATGACAAGGCCGGCCGCTTGCGCGTGTCGGCCTCCTTTACGCTGGACCGCCCCGAAGCGCTGGTGGACGCCTTGCCGTCGATTGCCCCGGTGCGCCTGACGCCGCACCCTGGCGGCCCCATCGACATCCAGCGGCGCCAGGACGACCCCGGTGCTGTTACAAAATAAATGAAAATGAGATTCAGGTTTATCTGCGTTTGAAGCGTTCTACGAAGGAAGGCCCTGGCGCCGTATGTGATTGATTGGCCCGCGCCGCTCCCAACGTCGAACCCAAACAGCAGGTAGTTGTGACTTTCTCAGCAGACAAGACCCCCCAGGCGGTGACTCGCCGCGCCAGCGCAGCCCCGCGCTTCATGCTCTCTTCGCTGGCGTTGGCGCTGGCATGCGCCTTGAGCGCGGCGCCCGATGCGGCCATTGCGCAAAGCGCTGCCGTGTCGATCAACATCGGCGCGCAGCCGCTGGGCGATGCGCTGATGCAATGGGCGGCGCAGACCAAGGTGCGTGTGTTCTATGCGCCCGACGTGGTCGCGGGTTTGAGCACGCGCGGCCTGCGCGGCAGCCTGGCCCCCGAGGAAGCCTTGCGCGGCCTGCTGCAAGGCACGGGCGTGGCGTACCGCTGGCAGGGCGACAGCATCATCCTGACGCGCGACGGCGGCGTCACCAGCCTGGCGCCCGTGACGGTGCTGGGCAATTCCGATCCGTCGGTGACCGAAGGCACGGGCTCGTACACCACGCCCGCATCGTCGGCGGCCACCGGGCTGACGCTGTCGCTGCGCGAAACGCCGCAGTCGGTCAGCGTGGTGACGCGCCAGCGCATCGAAGACCAGAACCTGCGTTCGCTCGACGAAGTGATGGGCAACGTGGTGGGCGTGCAGGTGGTCAGTGAAGACTCGGACCGCACCGACTTCTGGTCGCGCGGCTTCTATATCGACAGCCTGCAATACGACGGCGTGCCCACCACCATTGGCCTGTCGATGTATGGCGAGTCGGACAACGATTCCTTCATCTACGACCGCATCGAAGTCGTGCGCGGCGCAACGGGCCTGATGACCGGCGCAGGCAACCCCGGCGCGTCGATCAACCTGGTGCGCAAACACGCCAACAGCAAGACCTTCACGGGCTCGGTCAGCGCGGGCTTTGGCTCGTGGAATCAGTACCGCGGCACGGTCGATATGTCGACGCCGTTAAACGAGGAAGGCACGGTGCGCGCGCGCATGGTGGCGCTGTACCAGGGCCGCGATTCCTACATCGACCTGTATCACGCCAACAAGAAAGTGTTCTACGGCGTGATCGACGCCGACCTGACGCCGAACACGCGGCTGAGCGTGGGTGCAGACTATCAAGACAAGCGCCCGCGCGGGTCCACCTGGGGCAGCTTGCCCGTGGTGTTCAGCGACGGCACGCAGACGGACTGGCGCCGGTCAAAGACCACGGCGGCCGACTGGACCTATTGGCACACCACCAACCAGACGATGTTCGCCACGCTGTCGCACCGCTTTGAAAACGATTGGGAAGTGAAGGCCGACTGGTCGCAACGCAAGAGCAAGTACGACGCCAAGCTCTTGTACCTGTACGGCGCGCTGGACCGCGAAACCGGCACGGGCCTGCGCGCGCTGCCGGGCTACTGGAATTCGTACGCGCAGCAAACGTCGCTGGACCTTCAGGTGAAGGGCCCGTTCAATCTGCTGGGCCGTAAGCACGAAGTGGTGGTGGGCGCGATGCGCAGCCGCTACGGCGAAGACTTCTACCGCTACGGTTTCGATAGCTCCACACTGGCCAGCACCGGCAACTTCTACCAATGGGACGGCTCGTTCGCGCAGCCCACATGGACGGCCTCTACGCTGCGCGACACGGTCACGCATCAAACGGGCACCTATGGCGCGGTGCGCTGGTCGCTGACGGATAACCTGACGGCGATCACGGGCGGCCGGTACGCCACGTGGAAGTCCAAGTCGGACACGCGCGACCAGAAAGACTCGCAGTTCATTCCCTACGCGGGCGTGGTCTACGACATCAACGACACGTACTCCACCTACGTCAGCTACACCGACATCTTCCAGCCGCAAGACAACCGCGACCGCAACGGCACGTACCTGGACCCGGTGCAAGGCAAGAACTATGAAATCGGCGTCAAGGGCGAATACCTGGACGGCAGGTTGAACACGTCCATCGCGCTGTTCAAGGTCAAACAGAGCAAGGTCGCGGTGCTGGATGGCGATGCGCTGGTGCCTGGCTCGTTCGAACAGGCCTACACCACCGCCGATGGCGTCACGACCAAAGGCGTCGAGCTGGAAGTGAGCGGGCAGTTGGCGCCGGGCTGGAACGCCTACGCGGGCGGCACGTACTACACCAGCCGCGATGCCGACGGCGTGTCGGTCAACACCGAGCGCCCGCGCGCCATGGCCAAGCTGTTCACCACTTACCGCTTGCCGGGCGACTGGAACAAGCTGACCGTGGGCGGCGGCGTGAACTGGCAGATATCGACCTACAGCGAAGTCAGCGCGGCCGGCGGCACCGTCACCGCCAAGCAAAAGGCCTACGCCATCTACAACCTGATGGCGCGCTACGACTTCAACTCGACCTTGTCCGCGCAGGTGAACCTGAACAACCTGTTCGACAAGAAGTACTACCTGGGCGGCGTGGCCAACCAGGTCTACTACGGCGAACCCCGCAGCGTGTTCGTGAACCTGACCGCGAAGTTCTGACGATGCGCGGGGCGGCGTGATTCGGGGCCGGATCACGCCGCCGTCAGCGGGAGGGGGCGGGCGTCAGGCGGCTACGGCGGGCACGAAAGCCTGCCCTTGAAAACGATTCGAAGATATCTATAATTGCGAATCATTTTCATTTTGTTTGAGCATCTGGCGGCGACGCCGGGGGCGCACCCGCCATGTCTTCTCCTTCCTACGCCCCGCATGCCGAGGTGCAAACCGTCTATCAGGCGCATCACCAGTGGCTGCGCGGCATGCTGCAACGCAAGCTGGGTAATGCGTCCGATGCGGCTGACGTGGCGCACGACACGTTCGAACGGCTGATCCGCGCCAATGTGCGCGAACCGCTCGCCGAACCGCGCGCCTATCTGCGCACCATCGCCACGCGTCTCCTGATAGGCCGCGCCCGCCGCGCCGCGCTGGAAACCGCCTATGCGGAATCCCTGGCGTTGCAACCGGTGGCGGTGGAACCTTCTGTTGAAGCGCGCGCCCTGATCCTGGAAGCGCTGGAACAAGTCTGCGAATTGCTCGACACCCTGCCCATGACCAGCCGCCGCATCTTCCTGATGGCGCAGGTGGATGGCATGTCTTATGCCGAAATCGGCCAGCAATTGGGCCTGACGCCCAACGCGGTGCAGAAGTCGCTGGCGCGCGCGCTGGTGCATTGCTACACGGCGGTGTACGGGTGAGCCACGGTTTGATGGAAGGCGCCAAGCTGCTGCGCCCACATGCGCCGGAAGCTGGCCGGATTGATCCCAAGATCGTGCGTCAGGCCGCCGACTGGTGGGCGCGTTTGCGCGAAGATGCCAGCGACGACGACCGCGCAAATTTCGAACGCTGGCGGCACGCGCAGCCAGCGCACGAGCTGGCCTGGCTGCGGCTGGTGGCATTGACGCGCGATGTGGATGCGGGCGTGGCCGAAGCGGGTCAAGACGTCGCGGGCCGCACCTTGCGGCAGGCGCCGCTGATCCAGTCGCGCCGCAACGCCATCCGCTGGATGGTGTCGGCGGCCGGTCTGGGCTTGGGCGCCTGGGCGGTGGGCGAACGCGGCACGATCCGCCGCCTGTCGGCCAACTTGCGCACGGGCACCGGCGAACGGCGGGCGTTGACCTTGCCAGACGGCACGCGGCTGGAACTGAACACCGCCAGCGCCGTTGACTTTCGCTACACCGCCAGCCAGCGCGAAGTGGTGCTGCGCGAAGGTGAAATTCTTGTCACCACCGCGCAAGACCGGCAGGGCCGGCCCTTCACGGTGCGCACGCGCAGCGGCATCCTGACGCCGGTGGGCACGCGGTTTGTGGTGCGGGATCTGGACGACGGCCGCGCCGTGCGCGTGGCGGTGCTGGAAGGCGCGGTGGATGTGCGCGGCCTGGACGCCGCCGATGCGCTCCGGCGCGTGCGGGCCGGCGAGCAGGCCGACTACTCGGCGGCAGGCGGCTTTGCGTTGCAAGCGCTGGAGCCCGCCACGTCCGCGTGGATCACCGGCATGTTGATCGCCAATGAAATGCCGCTGGCATCGTTCCTGCAAGACCTCTCGCGCTATCGGCCGGGCCGGCTGAGCTGTTCGGAGGAGGCGGGGGCGTTGCGCGTGGTGGGCGCGTTCCCATTGGCGGACAGCGACAAGGTGCTGGCCATGCTGCAAGACGTGCTGCCCGTGCGTGTGCGCCAAATCACCCGCTATTGGGTGCGGGTGGGCCTGGCCTGACCCGGCGGCCCCGCCCGCAAGCAATGAATGTGTAACCGAAACGGCGGAACTTCCGATCTCGCGCTTCATGTAAGGAAAGCAGCCCGGATGCCTCCCAACACCCGAGCCTGCGCCCCTCCTTCTTGAGCCAGGAATCCCTTGATGTCTTCTCGCCCTGTACGCGCGGCGTCGCTTGCCCGCCTGCCTTCATCGCCTGTCCGTTTTTTGCCTGTCCGCATGTTGCCTGCCCGCATGTTGCCGCGCACCCGGTTGAGCATTGCGCTGCATCTGGCGCTGCCCGCCGTTGTGCTGGCGGCGCCGTGGCCGTCCGCCGTGCACGCGCAGGCAGCCGGGGCGCTTCGGCAATCGGTGAGCTTCAACATTCCGGCCGGCCCGCTCAGCGCCGCGCTGGGCGCGTTTGGTGTGCAGGCGGGCGTCATGGTGGCGTCCGACCCGGCGTTGACGGCCAACGCGCGCACCGAAGGCGTGTCGGGCACGTATGCGGTGGACGCGGCGCTTGAACGTTTGCTGGCCGGCACCGGCCTGCAAGCCGTGGCGCGGCCCGATGGCGGGTATCGCTTGCGGCAAGCGTCCACGCCGGGCCAGGCGGCCACGCTGGCGCCGGTGACGGTGACGGGCAGCTACAACGCCACCACTGATGGCACGGGTTCGTACACGACGCCCGCCGTCACCATTGGCAAGAGCACGCAGGCGCTGAAGGACATTCCGCAGTCGATCACCGTGTTGACGCGCCAGCGCATGGACGACCAGATCATGACGAGCCTGCCGGACGCCGTGAACAACACGGCCGGCATGGTGGGCGTGCAGGGCGTGGGGCCGGGGGTGGCGATCAATGCGCGCGGCTTCCCGGTGGACCTGCTGCAATACGACGGCGTGGCCTTGCTGCGCAACAGCTACAGCCTGGGCAACTGGGAGCAGGACTCGCTGGTGTTCTACGACCGCGTGGAAATCCTGCGCGGCGCGGCCGGCCTGCTGCAAGGCGCGGGCAGCCCTGGCGGCGCAATCAACCTGGTGCGCAAGCGCGGCGGCGCGGAACCGTCGGTAGTGCTGTCGGGCAAGGCCGGTTCGTGGGACCACTACGGCTTGACGCTGGATGCGGGCGGCCCGCTGAACGCGGCGGGCACCTTGCGCGGCCGCGTCGTGGTGGACGAAGACCAAAGCCATTCCTTCGTTGACTACGTGTGGGACAAGACGCGCAACCTGTACGCCGCGCTGGACTTTGACGTTACCGAAGACACCTCGGTCGGCATCGGCATCAGCAACCGGTACAGCCGCTCGCGTCCGATGTTCGTGGGCTACCCGCGCTATGCGGATGGCGGCGACATCGACCTGCCGCGCTCCACCTTCACCGGCTCCACCTGGAACCGCGCGAAGAACGATCAGACCATCTTCAACGCCGACGTCACGCACCGCTTTAACGACGCGTGGCGCTTCAAGCTGGCCGGCGTGGCCATGAACGAAAAGAACACGACGGTGCACCAGCGCGTGGCCGGAGAAGTGGAGCCGGACGGCAGCGGTTTGTCGTACGGCAATTTCGGGGTGGACTTCAACAGCAAGCAGCGCGGGCTGGACATGTCGGTAAACGGCAACTTCACCGCGCTGGGCATGCAGCAGGAAGTGGTGCTGGGCGCCAACTATTCGAAGCTGACCACGAACGACCGCTTCACGCGGGCGTGGGAAGACGGTGGCAACATCTTCGACCTGGATCACCATCGCCCGTGGCAGGACATCGACTCCATTGCCGCCGCCAGCGGCTATGACTCGCGCAGCAGCTACGACATCCGCCAGAAGGGCATCTACGGCACGTGGCGCGTCAAGCCCACCGAGTCCCTGGCGCTGATCGCGGGCGGCCGCGTCGGCTGGTTCGACTACACCTACACCGGCGGCGGCAGCTCCACGACGTCCAGCACGTCGGGCAAGTTCATTCCCTACGCCGGCATCGTGTATGCGCTGACCGATAACTGGTCCGCCTACACCAGCTACACCACCGTGTTTGAGCCGCAGACCGAACGCAGCCTGGACGGCAGCCTGCTCAAGCCCATCGAAGGCAACAACTACGAAGTCGGCATCAAGGGTGAGCTGGCCGATGGCCGCATCAACACGATGCTGGCGCTGTTCCGCTACGACCACAAGAACCGTGCGGTCAACGACTACGCCGCCGGCTTTGCGTGCGACGGCTGGTACTGCTCACGCGCATCGGGCAAGGTGCGCAGCCAGGGCGTGGAAGCCGAAGTGTCGGGTGAAGTGGTCAAGGGCCTGGAGCTGTACGCGGGCTACACCTACAACACCACCAAGTATCTGAGCGACCCCGACAACCAGGGCAAGGTCTTCAACACCTGGACGCCCAAGCACATGCTGCGCCTGTGGGCCAACTACAAGTTGCCGGGCATGATGAACCGCCTGAGCGTGGGCGCGGGCGTCAACACGCAGACCGACACGATCAGCTCGGACCGCGAGTTCAAGCTGGCGGGCTTCACGATCTGGAATGCGCGCGTGGGCTATCAGGCCACGCCGGAACTGAGCATCGGCCTGAACGTCAACAACGTGTTCGACAAGAAGTACTACGTGCCGTCCTACAACACGTTGAGCAGCAATAACTACTACGGCCAGCCGCGCAATTTCATGCTGACGTTCCGCTACGCGCCGAAGCTGTGAACGCGGTGGCCGCCGCAGGGGTGCACACGCCGACGCAGCCGTGACCCTGCGGACGGGTCAGGCGGGGATCAGCGCGTGCACCTGGCGCGCCAGCTCGTCCAGAGAGAAAGGCTTGGGCAGCGTCGGCGCGCCGGGCTCGTCGCCTGCGCGGGCGCCCGATCCGGTGATGAAGAGCACCTTCAGATCCGGACGCAGCATGCGCCCCGCGTCGGCGACCTGGCGGCCGTCCATGCCACCGGGCAGGCCAATGTCGCAGATCAGCAGATGGATCGGGGCGGGCGCGGATAGCAGGCGCAGCGCGCTGGCCCCATCCACGGCGCTTAAGACGATGTAGCCCAGTTCGCTCAACGTTTCGCTGACGACGGCCATCACCGCCACATCGTCTTCCGCCACCAGCACCGTCAAGCCGGATGCGGCGCGCGGAGTTTGGCGCGGTACGCCGGGCTCGATGGGCGCTAACGCGGATTCTCCCCGCGGAAAGTACAGGCTCATCGCCGTTCCCATGCCCGGGCGCGACGTCACCTGCACCTGGCCGCCCGATTGCCGCACGAATCCGTAGAGCAATGACAGGCCCAGCCCGGTGCCTTGCCCCGCCGACTTGGTGGTGAAGAAGGGTTCGAAAATACGATCCACGGTCTGCGGCGTCATGCCGCAACCCGTGTCCGTCACGGTCAGGCGCAGATAGTCGCCCGCCGGCAGCCCGCGCTCGTGCGCCTGGGCGTCGGCCAGCGTGACCTTGGCGGTTTCGATGCCCAGCCTGCCTTGGCCGGCCATCGCGTCACGCGCGTTCAGGCACAGGTTGAGCAGCGCGTTTTCAACCTGATGGGGGTCGACCCAGGCGGGCCATAGGTTGGGCTCGCAGTCCAGGTCGACGATGATGCGCGGGCCGACGCTTCGGCGCACCAGATCGTCCATGCCGCGCACCAGCTGATTGATGTCCACCGCCTGGGGATTCAGCGGCTGGTTGCGCGCAAACACCAGCAGGCGCTGCGTCAGCGCCGCGGCGCGGTCGGTATTGCGCCGGGCGGTGTCGATGTGCCGTTCCAGTTCCCCCAGCCGGTGCTGGGACAGCCGCAGGTTTAGCAGCTCAAGGCTGCCGGCGATTCCCATCAGCAGGTTGTTGAAGTCGTGCGCCAGCCCGCCCGCCAGCTGCCCGATGGCTTCCATTTTCTGGCTCTGCCGCAGGTTGTCTTCGGTCTGGCGAAGCGCTTCGGCCTGCGCGCGTTCGGCCAGGATGCGCGACGTGGTTTCAATGACGGTGTCGATCATGCCGACCACGACGCCATGCTCGTCGCGCACGGGGCTGTAGCAGAACGTGAAGGTGGCTTCCTCGGCCTGGCCCGACCGCTGGAGCACCAGCGAATAGTCTTCGATGAACGTCGCTTCGCCCGCGAAAGCGCGGTCGGCGATGGGGCCGATCATGGGCCACGCTTCGCTCCAGACGTCGCTGAAGGGCCGGCCCAACGCCTCGGGTTTCGTACCGAGAATGGGCCTGAACGCGTCGTTGTACAGCGTGATCAGTTCCTTGCCCCAGACCAGGCAACAGGGAAAGCGGGACGACAGCACCATACCGGTCGCCACGCGCAAGGCGCTGGACCATTCGGCGATGGGCCCAAGCGGCGTACAGGCCCAATCAAAGGTGGCGACCCGGCGTCCCATCTCGCCGCCGCCAGCGAGAAAGGAAAGCTCCGAGGATTCGTTCTGCATGACGTCATCAAGGCGGGAAAGGGGGCACTGATTTTATCCGAGCGCGGTTCGCAAAGGGGCGCGGAGCGTGGATAGGCGCTAGGCCGTCGATCATATAAAATAAAAATCGTTCCCATTTACAAATACCCGCTTGGTGCGCCGTGTCTCCGCCCGACTCCTCCCTGCCCGCCGAAACCGTCACGACGCTCTATCGTGACCACCATGGCTGGCTGTCGACCTGGCTGCGCAAGAAATTGGGCAACTCGTTCGACGCCGCCGACCTGGCCCACGACACCTTTGTGCGCCTGATGACCGGCCGCCGCAAGGCCGGCGCGGGCGCCGAGCCGCGCGCGCTGCTGACCCATATTGCGAAAGGCCTGGTGGTGGACCATTGGCGCCGCCGCGCGGTGGAAGACGCCTATCTGGCCGTCGTTTCCCAACTGCCCGCGCCCGAGGCGCCGTCGCCCGAAGTCCGGGCGCTGATTCTTGAAACGCTGCACGCCATTGACGCGACCTTGCGCACCTTGCCCGCCAAGACCCGCGAGATTTTTCTGCTGTCGCAATTCGACGGCATGGCCTATGCCGACATCGCGGCGCATCAACGCGTGTCGCTGGCTACCGTCAAGCGCCACATGCAGAAGGCGCTGACCGCTTGCCTGATCGCCTATCAGGTGCATGCATGAGCGGCGTCATTGACCCGGCGATTCTGGAAGAAGCTGCGGGCTGGCTCGTGCGCTTCCAGTCCGAAACCCTGTCCGCGTCCGACCAAGCGGCGTTTGAGCGATGGCGGCATCGCAGCGCCGCACATGGCGCCGCCTGGCAGCGCGTGGAAGCCATGCTGCGCGGCTTCGGGCAGGTGCCGCCCGGCATTGGCAGCGATACGTTGCGCCGGCTGGACCGCCCGGGACGCCGGCAAGCCATGCGTGCGCTGGGGGCGTTGCTGGTGCTGGGGCCGGCGGGCTGGCTGGGATGGCGCGCGCTGCCGTGGCGCGAATGGGCGGCGGACGTGCGCACGGCCACCGGGCAACAACGCCACCTGGCGCTGGCCGACGGCACGCGGCTGGTGTTGAACACGGCCAGCGCGGTCGACATTCAATTCACCCCCGAGCAGCGCGTGCTGTGGCTGCGCGCAGGAGAAATCCTGTTGACGACAGGCAACGACCCGTCGCCCACCTATCGCCCCTTCATCGTGCGCACCACGCAAGGCACCATCCGCGCGCTGGGCACGCGCTTCATGGTGCGCGACGAAAGCGCCAGCATACGCGTGGCGGTGTTTGACGGCGCGGTAGAGATTCGCCCGCAGGACGCGGGCGCTGCGGCGGTTGTGCTGCCGGCTGGGCAGCAGACGGTGTTCAACGCGCACGCCGTGGAGCCGCAGGCGGCGGTGGACGCGGGCGCGGCATCGTGGGAGCAAGGCATGCTGGCCGTGCGCAACGGGCGGCTGGCCGACCTGGTGGACGAGTTGGCGCGGTATCGCCGGGGCGTCTTGCGGTGCGATCCGGCGGTGGCCGACCTGCGCGTATCGGGCGCGTTCCCGCTGGCCGACATCGATGGCAGCCTGCGCCTGCTGGAAAAAACGCTGCCGGTGCGGATCAGCCGGGTCACGCCGTTCTGGACGACGGTGGCGCCGCGCGCCGCCGTTACACATTAATTGCCCATTGGCTGATACTTTTTTTCGCTTCGTCCGGTGTACCGGGTGAATCGTCGCAACACGCGAGTCACCCCGTCATCAACGAAGGATCGTTTCATGGTTTCCCGACTTTCCCATTTGCCGCGCCTGCCCCGTAGCAAGGCCGTTCTGTCGCCGCTGGCGGCGATGACCCAGGCCACCGGAATGGGGCTGATACTGCTGGCGGTGGCAGGCGCACCAGCGACGGCGGAGGCGGCGAAGCCGGCAGCCGATGCATCGGCAGCCGACGCTGCGGCGGCCGGTGCTGCGGCAGCCGGTGGCGCAGCGGATGCGCCATCGGCTGCGGCTCGCCAGACATACACCATTGCCGGTGGTCCGCTGGGTGACGTGCTGGCGCAGTTTGCAGCCGCGGCCGGCGTGCCGCTGTCGTTCGACCCGGCGCTGGTGGCGGGGCGACACAGCGCGGGCTTGTCGGGCGCCTACACCGTGCGCGAAGGCTTCGCGCGCCTCTTGGCCGGGTCGGGCTACGCCTTGGCCGAGCAGGGCGCGGGCGCATATTCGCTGCGCAAACTGCCGGCAGGCGAGGGCGATGCCGCGACCCTGCTGCCCAGCATCACCGTGGCGGGCGCGGGGGTCAGCCCGTCGGCATTGCCTTCTGAATACGCAGGCGGCCAGGTCGCGCGCGGCGGCCGTCTGGGCCTGCTGGGCAATCGCGACGTCATGGACACCCCGTTCAACATCACCAGCTACACGTCGGAATTGCTGGCGAACCGCCAGGCCGTGACCTTGGCCGACGCGTTGAACGCTGAACCCTCGGTGCGCTTTACCGGCCAGATCGGCGGCGTGACGGATTCGTTCTACATCCGCGGCTTTCCCATTGGCGAAGGCAATCTGGGCGAAATCGCGTTTGACGGCGTGTACGGCGTGGCGCCGAACTATCACGTCTTCACCGACTACATCGAACGCGTCGAAGTGCTGAAAGGGCCGGCGGCATTGCTCTACGGCATGTCGCCCAACAGCGGCGTGGGCGGCGTCATCAACATGGTGCCCAAGCGTTCGCTGCCGCAAGACCTGACGCGCCTGTCCGCCGACTACGTGGGCGATTCGCAATTCGGCGGACGCGTTGACCTGAGCCGCCGTTTTGGCAACGACGGCGAATGGGGCGTGCGAGTGAACGGCATGCATCGCCAAGGCGACACGCCGCTGGACAACCTGTATTCCCGCACCGACATCGGCGCCTTGTCGCTGGACTATCAGGGCGAGCGCCTGCGCGCATCGCTGGACCTGCTGGTGCAGAACGAAAAGGTGGATGCGCCGACTCGGCCGTTCCTGGTGGCCTCCGGCATCGACGTGCCACGCGCGGCCGATGGCCGCCGCAACGCGACGCAGGCGTGGGGCTGGTGGAAGTCCGAAGGCGAATCGGCGCTGCTGCGCGTGGAATACGACATCAGTGACCGCCTGACCGTATTCGCCGATGCGGGCGGATCGGACACCAGGGTGTCGCGCCTGTCAGACCAGACGCCCACCATCGTCAACAGCGCGGGCGATACGGTGGTCACGCCCAACAACTTCCGCTTCCAGGTGAACCGCAGCACCTATAACGCAGGCCTGCGCGCCAAGCTGGACACGGGGCCGGTGCGTCACGCCATCAGCTTCATGGGCAGCATGTATAGCGACCGCAACTTGCAAGCCAGCGTGTCCGGCACGCCGCTTACGTCCAACATCTATCACCCCATCGCGCGCCCCGAGCAGAACATTCCGGCGCCGGCCAACGTGCCCAAGATCTCGTCGTCGGACCTGTCCGGCCTGGCGCTGGCGGACACGATGAGCATTCTGGATGAACGCGCGCAGCTGACTGTGGGCGTGCGCCAGCAACGCATCGAGTCGCGCAACTTCAACGCCACGACCGGTGTGCGCACCGTCAGCTATGACGAAAGCGCGACCACGCCGCTGGCGGGGCTGGTCATCAAGCCGTGGAGCAATGTGTCGCTGTACGCGAACTACATCGAAGGCTTGAGCAAGGGTGACGTGGCCCCGGCAACGGCGTCCAACGCGGGTCAGGTGTTCAAGCCCTACAAGGCCAAGCAGAAGGAAGTGGGCATCAAGGTAGACCTGGACGACGCGATGCTGACGTTCAGCGCGTTTGAAATCACCAAGCCCAGCGGCCAGCTCACCAACGGCGTGTACGGCGCCGACAGCGAACAGCGCAACCGCGGCCTGGAATTGAACCTGTCTGGCGAACCCGTGCGCGGGCTGCGCTTGCTGGGCGGCGTGACGTATCTGAACGCCGAACTCACGCGCACCAACAACGCCGCCACCGTCGGCAACCAGCCGGTGGGCGTGCCGAAGTTCTCGGCCAATCTCGGCGCGGAATGGGACACGCCGTGGGTGGCGGGCCTGACGCTGACGGGCGGCATGATGTACACCGGCCGCGAATACGTGAACCAGGCCAACACGCAATCAGTGCCGTCGTGGACGACGTTTGATGTGGGCGCACGCTACGCCACCAAGATCCAGGGCAAGGACGTGACTTTCCGCGCGAATGTGGTCAACGTGACCAACCGCGCGTACTGGTCTGGCGTGGCGTCGTATGGCACGGTATCGCAGGGCGTACCGCGCACGCTGATGCTGTCGGCGTCGATGGACTTCTGATCGCGGCCGCTCGCCGCGCGCCGCTAGCCGCACGCCGCTCGCCGCGCGCCGGCCGCCGCAACGCCATCAGGCGCGGCGGCGGGCGAACACCATGCAGACGGGGCTGCCCACGCGCAGTTCATAGCCATCGCGCGTCAACGTGCCGTCTTGCGCATTGACGCGAAAGCGTACGAGCGTGTCGCTGTCTTCGTTCAACGCGAACAGGAATCGGCCGTCAGGCGATAGCGTGAAAAAGCGTGGGGTCTTGCCGCCGCTGGCGGCGTGTTGCACCGGCGTCAGGCGGCCGCTGACGGGGTCTACGCCGAACACCGCGATGCTGTCATCGCCCCGGTTCGACACATACAGGTGGCGGCCATGCGCGTCCGTCGTGATGCCGGCTGCGCGGCTGTTGCCCGTGTAGGTGTCGGGCAGTGTTGGCAGCACCTGGAACGGCCGCAACGCATTGTCTTGCAGCGTGTACGCGGCCACGGTGTTGTCCAGCTCATTGACCACATACAACCAGCGGCCGGCCGGATGAAACACCGCATGGCGCGGGCCGGCGCCTTCGCGCGTGCCGGCCACGCTGACGGGTTCTGCTCCCGCCCCATGCGCGTTCAGCGCAAAGAGAAACACGCGGTCCAAGCCCTTGTCCGGCACCACCACATAGCGGCCCGACGGGTCCACCAGGTTGTAGTGCGGCTTGGCGAAAGGCTGCTCCTTGCGGTGCGGGCCGGGTTCACCCGTCATGGGCAAGGCTTGTGTGACGGGGCCGAGCGCGCCGTCGGCGGCAACGGGCAGCACGGCGAGCGTGCCGGTCAGGTGGTTCGACACCATCAGATAGCGGCCCGACGGCGCCAGCGCCAGATGCACCGGGTTGCGGCCTTCGCACGGCTGCTGATGCCACGGCGTCAATGCGCCGCTGTGCGTGTCGCGATGCAAGGCGCTGACTTCATGGCTGTCGCCATGCACGGTGTACAGCACGGGCAGCGTGGGATGCGGCAACAGGTACGACGGGTTCAGCAAGCCGCCGACGACTTGCGTCAAGGTCAGCGCGCCGGTGTCGGGCGCGTAGTTGAAAACGCTGATGCCATCCCCTCTGGCATGGCGTTCGCGGGTGGTGCGCGAACCGATATAGACGTGCATGGCGCTAGCCTTTCAGGATGCCGCTGATGCGGGCCAGGTTATCCAGCGTGCTGCGTAGATGGCTGGACAGCGCGGCGGCCGCGTCCTCGTTGCGTTCACGTTCCAGCAAATCCAGAATGGCCAGGTGCTGGTCGCAATGCTGGCGATAGCGGCTGCGGTCTTGCATGGAGCGGTACGACAGCAGCCGGCGCACGCGGTTCACGCGCTTGATCGTGTCGATGAAAAACGGGTTGCCCGAGGCCTCCACCAGCGATTCATGAAACCGCACGCCGCGATCGTGCAGCTGGTCGGCCGTGTCGGTGGCGATGCCGCCATCCAGCAAGTGCTTTTCTGCTGCGCGGCAACGTTCGATCACGCTTTTTTCAATACGAAAAGTCGGCTCCAGCAAGGCGGCAGGTTCCAGCGCCAGGCGCAGCCGGTACGACTGCAACAGGCTGTCGGGTGTGGTCATCATCGACGAGAATTCCCAGCCATACCCCGGGCGGCGCTGCGCCCAGCCTTCCTGCGAAATGCGCGCAAGCAAGGCCTGCGTCTGCGCATGGGTCAAGGCATAGCGCACACGCAGCTGAGCCTCGCTGCATTGCATGGGCAGTTCGCCCCGCAGCAATTCATCGGCCAGCTTGAAATAGCTTTGCGTGACGATGTCGTCCACTGAGGGCGCGGCCAGTTCGGCCGGCGCGCCGGGCAGGGCGTCGAAATCCTGTTGCAGAAAATAGCCGCGGTTGGGCTTGCGCGCCACAATGCCGTGCTGCTCCAGAATGCCCAGCGCATCGTTGACGGGCGAGCGCGACAGCCGCAAGCGGTCTGCCAGCTTTTGCGCAGTCAGGTGCGCGCCTTCGGGCAGGCGGTCTTGCCGGATCAGTTCCAGAATTTTGGTGACGGTATTGGTTTGCGCGCTCATGGGGTCGTGGCCGGCCGGAGGGTATCCGATAGGATAGCGGGAATGACGCCGCCCATCCGCAACAAGCGCACCTCAAGCTGGGTCTCGACGGCGGCAGTGGCTTGCAAGGTCTCCACCGTGCCCTCCGCGCGCAAAATTCGCACCGCGACAGGCAGGCGCGGCGCCATCGTCGCATCCGGGGCGTCGATCTCGATGCGGTCGCCTGACTGTACGTTGAGCGTGTCGGGCGTCACGCCTTCGGGCAGGCGCAACGGCAAGATGCCCATGCCGATCAGGTTCGACCGGTGGATGCGTTCGAAGCTCACCGCCAGCACGGCGCGTATGCCCAGCAGCCGTTGGCCCTTGGCGGCCCAATCACGCGACGAGCCCGTGCCAAAGCGCGCGCCGGCCAACAAGGCGACGGGCTGCGCGTCTTGCCGATAGTGCTCGGCGGCTTCCCAGATGGGTTCGACGCGGCCGCTGGGCGCATGCCGGGTGTGGCCCACGGGCGCGTCCGGGCACAGCAGATTCTTCAGGCTCTTGCTGTAGAACGCGGCGCGCATCATCACTTCCCAATTGCCCCGGCGCGATGCGAACACATTCAGATCGTTGCGGTCGTCGCCACGCGCGACGAGGAAGTCGGCGATAAGACTGTCCGGCGCAATGGCGCTGGCGGGCGACAGGTGATCCGTCGTGACGTCGTCGCCCAGCACCAGCAGCGGATGCGCCACGTAATGGCCCAGTTGGCTGCTGCCGGCATCCGTGGATGCAAAAGGCGGACGGCGCAGCGCGGTCGAAGCCGGGTCCCACGGAAAGCGCGGCGTGTCCGGTGATTGCAGGGCTTGCCATGCCGGATTCGCGCTGGCGATCTTGAACGCCGCGCGGAAGTCGCCGGGCTGCAAGCCTTGCGTCAGCGCAGCGGTGATGTCGGCGTCATCCGGCCACAGGTCGCGCAGGTAAACGGGCTGGCCGCTGGCGTTGATTTGGACGGGCTCTTGGCTCAGGTCGCGCTCGGCATCGCCTGCCAAGGCGAACGCGATGACCAGCGGCGGCGACATCAAAAAGCCCAGGTCCAGGTCGGGATGAATGCGGCCCGTGAAATTGCGATTGCCCGACAGCACGGCCACGGGATGAATCGCGCCTGCCTCCATGGCGGCGCGCACCGGCGCGGGCAAGGGGCCGGAGTTGCCGATGCAGGTGGTGCAGCCGTAGCCCACGATGTCAAAGCCGACGGCGGCCAAATCTTCCAGCAGACCGGCTCGGGCCAGGTAGCCGGCCGCCGCGGGCGAGCCGGGGCCGAGCGACGTCTTGACCCAGGCCGGCACACGCAAACCCGCCTGCCGGGCCTTGCGGGCCAGGAGGCCGGCGGCCATCAGCAGGCGCGGGTCGGACGTGTTGGTGCAACTGGTGATGGCGGCGATGGCGACGGGGTGGCGCGGCAGGCCGGGCGTGGATTGCCCGGCGGGCGTGAAGTTCAACGCCGCCAGGATCGCCTTGGTGTCGGCGTAAGGGTGCAGGTCTTGCGGGCGCTTGGGGCCGGCGACATGCATCCGCACCTGATCCAGCGCAATCTCGATGACGCGGGTGTAGCGCGGCGATGCGTCCGGGTCCAGCGCAATGCCGATGCGTTTGGCATACGCGCCAACGCGCGCGATATGGGATTCGCTTCGGCCCGTTTGGCGCAGGTAGGCCAGCGTTTCGCCGTCGATGGGAAAGTAGCCGGTGGTGGCGCCGTATTCGGGCGCCATGTTCGCCACCACGCAGCGGCTGCCGGCCGATAGCGTGCTGACGCCGGGGCCGAAGAATTCCACGAACTCGCCCGACACCCCGATGGCGCGCAGCCGTTGCGTGACGGTCAGCGCCAGATCGGTCGCCGTGACGCCGGGGGCAAGCGCGCCGGTCAGCCGCACGCCGATCACGTCGGGAATGCGCAGCAGGGTGGGCATGCCGAACATCACCGTCTGCGCTTCCAGCCCGCCCACGCCCCAGCCCAGCACGCCAATGCCGTTGATCATGGGGGTGTGGCTGTCGGTGCCGATCATCATGTCGGGATGCAGCGCGCCATTGCCGTCATCACAGACCACCGTGGCCAGCTGCTCCAGGTTGATGGTGTGCATGATGCCGGTGCCGGGCGGATGAATGCGCACATTGGACAGGGCCTTGGACGCCCAGCGCAGAAAGCGGTAGCGCTCGGCGTTGCGGCGCAATTCCAGGTCCAGGTTCAGCGTGGCCGCGTCGGGCTGCGCATACGCCTCTACGGCCAGGGAATGGTCTACCGATACATCCACCGGCAGCACGGGGTTGAGGACGGCGGGGTCCATGCCGGCCTCGGCCAACGCGTCACGCATGGCGGCGATGTCGACCAGCGCGGGCGTGCTGGTGGTGTCGTGCATCAGCACGCGGCCGGGTTGGAAGGCGATCTCGGCGTCACTGGTGCCGTGATTCAGCCATGCAAACAGCGCGGCGACGGCGGCGTCGCGTTCATCTCCCTGCATGTTGCGCATCGCGTTTTCCAGCAGCAGGCGCAGCACGACGGGCAGGCGAAAGTAATCGGCGCCGAACAGCGTGGGCAGATCGATGAACGTGTAGCGGGCGTCCTTGAAAGCATCGCCGTCCAGCGTCAAAACGGTCTGGGGCAGAGACTGAAACGCGGGGCGCAGGCCAGCATTGGTGTTTTCCATAGCTGCCAGTTTTGCATATTACATCTATAAAATGCAATTAAGTAAAAACCCGGCCGTCATTCGAACAGGCCGCACAGGAGACAAACCATGCCCCAGATCCGACCCCGCACTCGGCCTCTTTTTCCGCCTCTTTTTCCGCCCCTTCTGCGGCCTCGCAGTCGGTCCCTTCTTCGGCCCCTGGCCGCCGCCGCGGCGCTGTCCTTGGCGGCGCTTGGGGCCTTGTCGCCCGCCCATGCCGCTGACGCTGGACGCCCCGTTACGCTCATCGTGCCCTTTGCCGCCGGCGGCGGCGTGGACGGCATGGGCCGCTTGCTGGCCGAACGCTTGCGTGCCGACATGCCGCAAGGTGTGGTCGTTGAAAACAAGCCCGGCGCCAGCGGTATGCTGGGCGCGCAGGCGGTGGTGCGGTCAGCGCCCGACGGCACGACGCTGCTGCTGGGTTCAGCCGGCGAAACCGCCATCAACCCGCTCGTCTTCAAGGGGAAAATGCAGTACCAGCCGGACAAGGACCTGGTGCCGATAGCGCTGATTGCCCGCGTGCCGAACGTGCTGGTCGCCAACCCCAAACTGCCGGTGGCCAACGTGGAGCAACTGGTGGCCTATGGGCGCGCGCATCCCGACAAGCTGACGTACGCGACCAGCGGCGTGGGCAATCCGCAGCATCTGAACGGCGAATTGCTGCAATCGCTGGCGGGAATCAAGATGGTGCATGTGCCGTACAAGGGGGCCTCGGCGCAGTTGGTGGACGTGGCTTCGGGCAGCGTCGACCTGACGTTTGTGAGCCTGGCGGGCGCGTTGCCCTTCATCCAGAGCGGCAAGGTAAAACCCTTGGCGGTCACGTCGGCCAAGCGCGCGTCATTCGCGCCCGACATCCCCGCCATCGCCGAAACCGCAGGGCTGAAGGACTATGCGCTGGAAAACTGGTTTGGCGTCTTCGTCGCCGCCGGCACGCCGCCTGCCGCGCAGCAAAAGCTGGCCGACGCCATCAACCGCGCCTTGCGCGACGAGAAGTTCGTGGCCAGCATTCGCGACCTGGGCGGGGAAGTGCAGCCGATGAACCAGGCAGAGTTCAGCGCGTTCATCAAGGCGCAGACGGGGGTGTTTGCGAAAGTGGTGGCCGACGGCCACATCACGGCCGAGAACTGAACACACTGCGCGCTTAGCGCAACACGGCATCCAGTGCGCTGAGTGCGGGGGGAATCATCGCCAGCAGGCGCGCCTTGCCTACGCCGTCGCGGGCCTGCACCGACAGGCCGTGCAACACGACGGCGTAGTAGTCGCCCAAGGCCTGCACATCGGTGCCGGGCTTGAGTTCTCCCTGTTGCAGGGCGGTGTCCAAGCGGTCAATGATGCCTTGCGTGCGGGCTTTGCGATGTGTGGTCAGCCAGGCCATCACGGCTTCATTTTCGGCGGCGTAGTTGGTGGCGGCGCTGACCACCATGCATCCTTGGGGCCGGCCGCGGCGGGTGTAGGTCAATACCGCGTCCGTCAACAATTTCTCGATGGCGCCTCGCACATCCGCCGGCGCTTCCAGCGCCACTTCCGCGAACGATCCGTCGCCCGCTTCATAGCGCGCCACCGCTTCGCGAAACAGTTCCTGCTTGGACCCAAAGGCCGCATATAGCCGCGCCGAGGCCAGGCCCGTGGCCGCCACCAGGTCCGCCATCGACGTGCCTTCGTATCCCTGTTTCCAGAACGCCAGCATGGCCTGCTGAAGTGCGAGGTCGCGGTCGAATTCCCTGGGTCTGCCTGCCATCACGGTCTCGGTGAAATGAACTGCACGCAGTGTAACGCCGGCCCGCGCATTTGCATCGCCGCAATTTATCGCCTATTCTTTGTCGATCGACAAACAATTAAGGAATCGATGTGAAGACGATCAAAGGACCCAGCCTGCATCTTGCGCAATTCAGCGACGCCGTCGCACCGTTCAACAGCCTGCCGGCCATTGCCGAATGGGCGGCGGGCGTGGGCTTCAAGGCGTTGCAGATTCCCGCGTGGGACAAGCGATTTTTCGACGCCGGCACCGCGGCCGTCAGCCAGGACTACTGTGATGAGATCGTGGGCACGCTGGCCGCGCACGGCCTGGTCATCAGCGAGCTGACCACGCACATCTTCGGCCAGTTGCTGGCCGTGCATCCGGCGTATGACGCCATGGCCGACAACTTTGCGCCCGTTGAGGCTCGCGGCAATACGCAGGCCAGAACGGCGTGGGCCCGGCAAGGCCTGTTGAATTCGGCGCGCGCATCAACGCGCCTGGGGCTGACGGAAATGGGCACGTTCTCGGGTTCGCTGGCGTGGCCTTATCTGTTCCCGTTTCCGCAGCGTCCCGAAGGGCTGATCGAGACCGCCTTTGATGAACTGGCCAAGCGTTGGCTGCCGGTGCTGAACGCGTGCGATGAGCAGGGCGTGAACCTGTGCTTTGAGATCCACCCCAGCGAAGACCTGCATGACGGCGTTACGTTCGAGATGTTCCACGAACGCGTTGGCGGGCACGCGCGTTGCGCCATTCTGTTCGATCCCAGCCACTTCGTTTTGCAGCAGCTGAACTACCTGGAGTATCTGGACATCTACAAGGACCACATTCGCATGTTCCATGTGAAGGATGCCGAATTCAATCCGACGGGCCGCCAAGGCATCTATGGCGGTTATCAATCGTGGATCAACCGTGCCGGCCGCTTCCGTTCGCTGGGCGATGGGCAGGTGGACTTCAAGTCAATCTTCTCAAAACTCGCCCAGCACGATTACGCGGGCTGGGCCACGCTGGAGTGGGAGTGCTGCTTGAAAGACCAGGAAACCGGTGCACGCGAAGGCGTGGAGTTCATCAACCGGCACATCATTCCGGTGACATCCAAAGTGTTCGACGACTTTGCGGGCGCCGCCATCGACAAGCAACAAATTCACGCCCTGCTGGGCATGGCGTAGGCGAAACGAGTTCATCATGACGCATCAAATCAGCGCTTTTTTTACGGCCGCCGACGCGGTATCGCATCAGTATGTGCAGGTGGATGGCAAGCGCATCCATTGCGCGGTCATGGGCGACGGGCCGCCCGTGCTGCTTGTTCCCGGTTGGCCGCAAACCTGGTTCACATGGCGCCACATCATGAAGTCGCTGGCGCAGGCCGGCTATACCGCCATCGCCGTGGACCCGCCCGGCACGGGGGATTCCGACCGCCCCGCGCACGGTTATGACACCGGCGCCGTCGCCCGCGTGCTGCACTGCCTGATGGGGCAACTTGGGCACCCGGTCTATCAGGTCATCGGCCACGACATCGGCATGTGGGTGGCCTATGCGATGGCCAGCGATTATCCCGACGCCATCCGCCGGCTGGTGCTGACCGAGGCCGTGATTCCCGGCCTGGCGCCAGCCCCCCCGATATTCGTGCCGCCCGAGGACAACATCTTCTTGTGGCACTTCCTGTTCAACCAGCTGCATGACCTGCCCGAGGCGTTGATCACCGGACGCGAGCGCGCCTACTTGAGCTTTATGTTCGACAAGTGGTCGCATCGCCGCGACCGCGTAGCGGCCGACGTCTATATCGACGCGTATTCCTCGCCGGGTGCGTTGCGAGCGGGCTTTGCTTATTACCGCGCCATTCCGGAGACCATCCGCCAGAACCTGGAACGGTCCAAAACGCCTTTGTGCATGCCCACGCTGGCCATCGGCGCGGAACACGCCACACGCGATGCGCCGCTGGTCACAATGCGCGAAAACGCGAGCGATCTCACCGGCGTGATCATTCCCGACTGCGGCCACTTCGTGACCGAGGAATGCCACGAGGCGTTCTCCGAACACGTGCTGGCGTTTTTGTCGTCGCAGGGGTGAATGGTGCGCTAGCGTCCGTCGTGCAGCACCACTTCCAGGCCCACGCGCTCGCCCGAACGCACTCGGCTGATGGCTTGCCTGGCCGTGACGCGATACACGTTGTGCGCGCCCTGGACCGGGCGATGCGAGACGGCGATGACGGCCGCATCGCCTTGTTGCAGAGGCAGCACCATCGGACGCGATTGCATGCGGGGGCGCTGTTCGGTCATGACGAACTCGCCACCGGTGAAGTCCGCACCCGGGTCTGACAGCAGCGCGACCAGTTGCAGCGCAAAGATATGTTCACCGTCGGCGTGCTGCATCAGCGGCTGCCCGTCGCCGGGCCGATGACGATGCACCGCGGAAAGCGGGCGTGTCTGCCCGGCGGCGCGGTTGCCATCCAGCCAGGCGTTGAAGTCGTCGGGATAGATGACATCGCTTTGCAGTGCAGTCGCCCAAGCGCGGGCTAGGGTAAGCAGGCGCGGGTACAGGTCGCGGCGCAGCGCCTCAAGGGCGTGCGTGGTGGCAGCTTCACAAGACGGTTGCGACAGCTGTTGCGCGGCCGCTTGCGCAAAGAACCCCGGCAGCAGCGCCCAGCCTTCGGCGTCCAGGTCGCGCGCGACACGGTTCCAGTCGTAATGATCCAGGGGGGTGTGTTCTTGGGGCATGGGGCATGGGGCATGGATAGGGATAGGGGGCGTCATGCAATGGGCATGGGCAATAGCAATAGCAATATCAATATCAATAGCCATAGCCATAGCCATAGCCATAGCGATAGCCATAGCGATAGCGATAGCGATAGCTTATGCGCTGGCCTCGGGGCGCGTCACTCCGAAGCTTGCGCCGCTTCACCGCTTTACGCTTTACCCCTTTTCGCTTTAACCCTTCACGCTTTACCGCTTTACCGCTTTGCCGCTTTACCGCTTGGCCAGTTTCCAGCTGCCCGCGATCCATGCAGTATGCTTATCCGCTTCACGAACCCCCTCCATGCCCCCGCAATGACTGATTTTCCCTTTGACGCCGTGCTGTTCGACTGCGACGGCGTGCTGGTTGATTCCGAACCTATCACCAGCGATGTGCTGACCCAGATGCTGAATGAACTGGGCTGGAACATTACGCATGACGAGACGATGCGTATCTTCACGGGGAAAGCCGTGCGCGATGAACTGCCGCGCATCGAAGCCGAAACCGGCGCCAAGCTGGGGCCCGAATGGTTCGACGAATTCCGCCAGCGCCGCAACGCCGCGCTGGACCGCGACTTGCTGGAAATTCCCGGTGCGCCGGACGCCGTGCGCGCCTTGCACCAGACGTTGGGCGGGCGCATCGCGGTGGCCTCGGGTGCCGACCGCCGCAAGGTGGAACTGCAACTGGCCAAGGTCGGCATCGCGGAATGTTTTGATGGACGCGTCTTCAGCGGCCACGAAATGCCCCGAAGCAAGCCGTTTCCTGACGTGTATCTGGCCGCCGCCCAAGCGTTGGGCGTGGACCCTGCGCGTTGCGCCATCGTGGAAGACACCGTCACGGGTGCAACGGCTGGCGTGGCGGCAGGCGCCACCGTGTTCGGCTACAGCCCCGACGCCAACGGCCACAGCGGCGCCGAAGCGCTGCGCAGCGTGGGCGTGGCGCAGGTGTTCACCGATATGAAGCAGCTGCCGGCGTTGCTGGCCGGCTGGCAAGCGGCGGCACGCTAGTTGGTTGATTCGCCCATCGCTAGCCGGCACGCGTGAGGCGTGGCGCACTGGGCGCCAGGCACTACGCGCCATGCACTACGCGCCATGCTCCACGCGCCTGACCTGGTGCCTGACCTGTTTAGCGCGCGTGGTTCGCGTACTGCTCGCCACCATCCAGATCAATCACCGTGCCGCTTAAATAGCCGGCACGGGGCGATGCGCCGAACACAATCATGTCGGCCACTTCTTCGGGTTCCATCAAGCGGCTGAACGGCAGGTCGGACAAGGTTTCCTGCCAGCGCGATTCGTCGCCCCAACGGGCGTGCGCGCGCTGGCGCGCCAAGGTCAGCACGCGGTCGGTGCGGGTGCGCGACGGGTTTACGCCAAAGACGCGCACCCCGTGGCGCGGCGCTTCACCGCCCAACGCGCGGGTGAAAGCGATGAGCGACGCATTGGCCGCCGCCCCGCAGATGTAGTCGGCACGCGGCGCCGCGCCCGCCATGCCGATGATGTTGGCGATGACGCCGGCCCCGGCGTCCCGCATGTGGGGGTAGTAGTGCCGCGCCAGGCTGATGTAGCCGTGCACCTTCAGCTCCCATCCCGCACGCCAGCGTTCGTCTTGCACCTGATCCAGCGCGCCGCCTGGCACCGCGCCTGCGTTGTTCACCAGGATGTCGATAGGGCCGGTTTCCTTCGCCAGCTTTTCGGCCGCGCCGGGCACGGCCAGGTCCATCGTGACGGCGCGCGTGTCGCGGCCGCTCTGTTCGCGAATCGACGCCGTGGCCTGATGCAGCGCAGCGTCATCGCGCGCCACCAGGATCGGGTCCGCGCCTTCGCGCGCGAAGGCGATGGCGCAGGCCAAGCCAATGCCCTTGGATGCGCCCGTGATGAGCACGCGTTTTCCGGCCAGCTGCAAGTCCATGAAAACCTCCTGTTGATTCACGCCCGCACGCGCGGCGCACTCGATGGTTGTAAACCAGATGCGACTTTCCTGTCAGCCTGAAAGCGTCATGGCGTTGCGCCTGGGCTGCCTGCTATGCTGCTTTTCACTTGTGCCCCGAGGAAGCGGCGATGACGGAAATCTGGCTGGAAATCTGGTCCACCGTGCGTAGCGAGTTTGCGGATATTCCTGACGTGGGCGAAGCCACGCGCATCGTGCTGCGCTTGGGTATGGCGGTGATATTGGGCGGCTTGCTGGGGTACGAGCGCGAACGCAGCGGCAAGGCCGCGGGCTTGCGCACGCACATGCTGGTGGCGTTGGGCGCCGCCATCTTCGTGTTGGTGCCGTTGCAAGGCGGCATGCAGGTGGGCGACATCAGCCGCGTGCTGCAAGGGGTGATCGCCGGCATCGGCTTTTTGGGCGCGGGCGCCATCATCAAGCTCAGCAACGAGCGCGAGATCCATGGCTTGACCACATCGGCCAGCATCTGGATGACGGCGGCCATTGGCGTCGCGGCGGGCATGGGCCGCGAGGCCACGGCGCTGGTCAGCACCTTGATGGCGTTATTTGTGCTGGCGGTGTTGCGCCGCGTTGAAGCGCGCATTTCCGCCAAGCAGGAAAAAACCGTGATCGCCTCGGATGACAAACCCGTGCGCAATGGTTGAACGGCGTCGCGCCCGGCGGCAAGCCGGTGCGCAACGCTTGAACGGCCTTAGCTACCGCCGGACACGTCGATGAACGAGCCGCTGGTGTAGCCCGCTTCGTCAGAGAACAGCCACATTACCGCGCCCGCCACTTCGTCCACCGAGCCGCCCCGCCGCAGCGGGATCACGCTTTTCAGCCGATCGACCCGGCCGGGTTCGCCGCCGCTGGCATGCATGTCGGTGTAGATCGTGCCGGGGCGTACGCCGTTCACCCGGATGCCTTCTGGCGCCACTTCCTTGGACAGCCCGATCGTCAGCGTGTCCAGCGCGCCTTTCGATGCGGCGTAATCCACGTATTCATTCGGCGAACCCAGACGCGCCGCGGCGGATGACACGTTGACGATGGCGCCGCCTTGGCCGCCATTGCGCGTCGACATCCGGCGCACGGCTTCGCGGGCGCACAGGAATGCGCCAATCACGTTCGTGGACAGCACGCGCATCAGCCGGTCGGCATCCATCTGCTCCAGCCGCATCTGCGTTTCAAGAATGCCGGCGTTATTGACCAGTGCATCCAGCGGGCCCAGCCGCTCGTCCAGCGTGTGGAACATGTGGACCACCTGATCTTCCTGCGACACGTCGGCCTGAATGGCCAGGGCGTTGCCGCCTTCGCGCTGAATCTCGGCCACCACCGCATCGGCGGCATCGGAGTGGGTGCGGTAGTTGACGCCGACGGCGTAGCCGCGGCGGGCGGCAAGTTTGGCGACGGCAGCACCGATGCCCCGGCTGCCGCCGGTGACAAGCATGACTTTGGACATGATTTTCTCCTGCGTGTCTGTCACGGTAGCAGAACGGGCAACGCCCATGGTCAACGTCTGGGCCAGGCTCACGGCCACCGTCACGCCCAACGTCAGATCCAGACGTCAGACCCAGACGTCAGATCCACACGTCAGATCCACACGTCAGACCCACACGTCAGACCCACACGTCAGACCCACACGTCAGACCCACACGTCAGACCCACACGTCAGACCCACACGTCAGACCCACACGTCAGACCCAGACGTCATTCGGGGCGCTGCGCTCGCCGCCCTGATCGCCGGTATTGACGACGCCACAGGGTTCGACCAGCATCAGATGCGCTTCCTCGACGGCGCAGGGCTTGTGCTCCACGCCTTTGGGGATGACGGTCATTTCGCCGGGGCCTAGATCGATATGGCCGTCGCGCAAGTCGATGCGCAACCGGCCGCTGATGACAATGAACGTCTCGTCGGTATCCGCATGGCTGTGCCAGACGAATTCCCCCTGGACCTTGACGACCTTGAACTGGTAGTCGTTCATCTGCGCGATGACCTTGGGGCGCCACTGCTCAGAAAACAGCGACAGTTTGCCGGCGATGTTGATGGCGGGAATGGGGGACATGGGCGCACCTGCTGAAGTGGAAGATGCCTGAGCATAGGGCGCAGCCAGGCGCGCCGTCTTGTACGTTCTTGCAGGTTTTTCGCGCAAACCCCGCCTGCGCTACGCGTGCAGCATGCGCCGCCAGCGGTCGGGCGTCATGCCGTAGGTTTGCACGTGACGGTGCGTCAGATGGCTCTGGTCGGTGAAGCCGGCGGTGCCCGCAGCGGCTGCCAGCGGCAGACCGGTCGCGATCAGCCGGCGCGCCAGATCCAGGCGGCGCAGCATCACATAGCGATAGGGGCTGGTGCCGAACAGGGCGCGGAAATCGCGCGATAGGGTCCAGCGGTCCTGGCCGGCCGCGTGCGCCAGTTGGTCCAGCGTGATGGGCTGGTCGAGCGTGTCATGGATGAACTGCCGGGCGCGTTCGGCGGCCGGGTAGTCGGGGCGGCGCCGGCCCTGGGGCCGTCCGGCCGCGGCGCTAAGCGCCTGCGCCAGCTCATACAGCGCGTCGTCTTCTTGCAGGGGGTCGATAGCCGCGCGCGTGCTTTGCAGCAACGTCTCGCTTGCCGCCCGCAGCCGAAAATCGTCCGAGATGCCGCCCGCGATGAACGGCAATGGCCGGCCGCCCAGAATCTGCTGAATCAGCGCGGGCTCAACGTAAATCATGCGGTAGTGAAAGCCGGCGTCGGTGCCGGCTTGCCCGTCGTGGGGCTCGTCGGGATGCAGCACGATGGTGCCGCCGGGCAGGCTATGGCGATAGTCGCGCCGGTAGTTGAAGCTTTGCACGCCCGACAGCGTGCGCCCGATGGCGTACGTGTCGTGGCGGTGCATGTCGTAACCATGGCCGCCGAAGTAGGCTTCGATGCGCTCCACGTGGCCACAAGGCGCGGCGCGGAGTATCCAGTCCTGTTTCGGTGTGGCGGCTGCCATGGCGGACTTGCGAAGGGCTTACTTCTTCACCTGCACCAGTACGAATTCGTTTCCGTACAGGTCGATGAAGTGGGCGTAAACCGTGGTGTCGTCATGGACGGGCTCTTTGGTGAAGCGCACGCCGCGGGCGGCGAAGTTGCTGTGGTCGCGGACCACGTCGTCGGTGTAGAACACGCCCACCGGCTGGCCACCGGTCTGGTCGCCGACGCGGTCGCGTTGCGCCTGGGTCAGCGCTTGCAACAGCCAGACGCCCACCGCGGGTTGTTCCGGCAGGCGCAGGTGCACATACCGTTGCTGGCCCACGGGCATATCAACGAACACCTCCATGCCCAGCTTGTCTTGATAGAAGGAAATGGCGGTGTCGTAGTCGTTCACGAGAAGGACGAGACGGCCCAGCGAATGCATGTCAGGACTCTCTTTGAGGTTAAGCGTGCGGCTATGCTAACCCGTCGGGCGGGCTTTCCCTTAATCGGCCTCGCGCAATAGCCGCAGCCCGACCAGCGGGTAACGGGTTTCCTGGGTATTCCAATTGCGGTAGGACGAGCGCGTGTACAGCGCCCAGGTATGCCAGGAGCCGCCGCGCCGCACCCGCACATTGCCGCTGTCCGGACCTTTCGGGTCATCGGTGGGCGAGTGCGCGTAGTAGTCTTCGCCGTACCAGTCCGCCACCCATTCCCAGGCGTTGCCATGCATGTCGTACAGGCCGAAGGCGTTGGGCGCATAGCTGGCCACGGGCGCCGTGAACGTATGGCCGTCGTGGCGGGGCGCGGCAAAAGCGTGCCATTTTGGCCACAGCGGTTCGGCGTCGGCGTCAAAGCCGTTGCCGGCGTCGGGCATGTTCAAGGGGTCATCGCCGTTCTGATACCGCGTGCGGGTGCCGGCGCGGCAGGCATATTCCCATTCGGCTTCGGTGGGCAGGCGGTAGACGTGCCCCTCTTTCTGGGTCAGCCAGCGGGCCAGCGCGGTGGCGTCGTTCCAGCTGATGTTGACGACAGGGTGGTCATCCGTTTGCGCAAAGCCGGGGTTCTTCCAGGAATAGCGCCGGTCGCGTCCTTCGAAGGCGTCGCCGCGTTCGGATTTGTCGGGGTCGTAGGCGGCGTTGTAGCCGTAGCCGCCCGTGCCGTCGGCCTCGGACTCCGGCACATATCCCGACGCTTCGATAAAGCGGCGGAACTGTCCCACGGTGACTTCGGTGCGCTCCAGGTAGAACGGGCGGGTGATCCGCACGGTGTGCACGGGCGCCTCGTCAAACAGCTGGGTGAACCGGTCTTTGGGATATTGCGGGTAATCGCGGGCCAGGGTCTCGGCCGATTCGTCGCTGCCCATCTGAAAAGTGCCGGCCGGCACATGGATGAAGCGCATGCCCAGCGAATTTTCGATCAGAGCGGGGGGCTCGGCGGCCCAGGCCGGGGCCGATAGCAGCAGACAGGCAAGCAATAGACGGGGGCGGGGGCGCAGGAAAGGCATGGGAATGTCGTGAGCGCGCGGGCGCTGGGCCAAAGGTGCGCCATAGTATTGCCGCCGCGCGGACGCTGCCAGACGCGGGGAACCCTGATAGTCAGCCCGCTTTGCGCAGCGTGAAGTTGATGCGCTGGCTGCCCAGCTTGGGGTGCGGCAGGTCTTTCATGGGCATGACGCCGTGATAGCGCAGCCGGTCCACCCCGCCCCAGACCACGACATCGCCATGAAACAGCGGCACGCGCCGGGTCTTATCCGACCGCTCGTTGCCGCCAAACAGAAACACCGCCGGCATGCCCAGCGACACCGACACGATGGGCGCATCGTAGTCGCGTTCGTTCTTGTCCTGATGCAACGACAGCCGCGACCCCGGCTCGTACCGGTTCACCAGGCAGGCATCCGGCGCAAAGCCCGGAAAACCGGCCTCGGCTGCTGCCGCCTGAGCCAACCGCAGAAAAGCGTCGGGCAGATCGGGCCAGGGGGCACCCGTCATAGGATCGATGCGCGAGTAACGATAGCCGCGCGCATCCGTCGTCCAGCCCAGCTGTCCGCAATTGGTCAGCGCGACCGACATCGTGTACCCGCCCGGGGTGTCCATATGCCGGAAGGGAGATTGCGCGGTCACGTCGTCCACGCCTTGCATCAGCGCGTCTGCATAGGGCAACGCAAAGCTGCGCAGCACGAAGGATTGCGGGCCGATCGCTTCGCGCCCGTGCTGCGCGGTGTCGTCGTCGCCAAACAGATCAAGCGTTGGAGCCATGGCTATTGAGCGTCGTGAAAGATCAGGCCCAGCGTGTGGCGCCGCCCGGTGCGCAGGGCGCTGACCCCGTGCCGCATGGCGGTCTTGCGCCAACCGCGTGTGCCCGGCACCGGCCGTTGGTTCACGGTGAAGATCAGCGCGTCGCCCTGTTGCAGCGGCAGGACCTCGGCGCGCTGTTCGCGGCTGCTGGTTTCGGTCATCACAAATTCGCCGCCCGTGAAGTCCTGCCCCGGGCGCGACAGCAGAATGGCGACTTGCAACGGAAACACGTGTTCGCCATACAAATCCTGATGCAGGCAGTTGTAGTCACCGGGGCCGTATTGCAGGATCAGGGGCGTGGGGCGCCGTTGTCCGGCGCTGTGGCAGCGTTGCAGGAACGCGGCGTGATCGTCGGGATACTGCACGGCGATGCCCATCTGCCGGTTCCAGCGGTTGGCAATCGGCGCCAGCCGCGGATACAGCGCCGTGCGCAAGTGTTGCAGCAGGGGCGGCAGCGGATAGGAAAAATACTTGTATTCCCCGCGCCCGAACCCGTGGCGCGCCATCACGATACGGCTGCGGTAGCGGTCCGCCGCTGAATAGCCGCCGGCCAGTTCGCTGCATTGCGCAGGCGTCAGCAGCGCGGGCGCAATGGCATTGCCGTGCGCATCCAGCGAGTGGGTGATCGCGGTCCAGTCCAGGTCAGGCAAGGGGGCGGCGGGCAGGGCGGTCATGGGGGGGCGCTGAGGGTTTGCTGAGGTTTCGCGAGCCGCTTAGCTGCGCCAGGCGACGGCTAGTTGCGGCAGGTCGCGGCAAGTTGCGGCAGGTCGTGGCAAGTTGCGGCAGGTCGCGGCAAGTTGCGGCAGGTCGTGGCATGTTGCGGCAGGTCGCGGCAAGTTGCGGCAGGTCGTGGCATGTTGCGGCAGAAGCGTTCAGTCTACGCCCGCGCTGCTCGCGCCGAACTCCGCTTGTTGCGACGGGTTCACAACAGCGGTTCCAGCGGCAGCAGCGACACGAACCAGACGGAAAACCGTTTCCACATCGTCGTGCCTGGTTCGGTGTCGTGGCGAATGGTCTTGCCGTCGCGTTGTTCGAGCCAGTAGAGATCGCCTTTGTCGTCCAGGCAGACGCGGTACGCCACGTTCGGGATGTCCTGCTTGAACGCCTGAGCGATGTGGCCGGCCAGCGTGGGGCTGTCAATCACGAATCCCAGCTCCGTATTCAGCGTGGCCGAACGCGGGTCAAAGTTGAACGACCCCACAAAAATGCGCTCTCCGTCCACGGCGAAGGTCTTGGCGTGCAGGCTGGAGCCCGAGCTGCCGAACGGACCCATGCTTTTGTTGCGTTCCACACCCCCCGCCTTGCGCTTCATTTCAAACAGTTCGATGCCGCTTGCCAGTAAATCCTTGCGGCGCTTGGCGTAACCGGAATGCACCACGGCCACGTCGGTCGCCTCTAGCGCATTGGTCAGCACCTGCACCTTGACGCCGCTTTGCGCCAGCTTCGCGAACGCCTCCGTGCCGGTCGCCGTCGGCACAAAATAGGGCGACACCAGTTCCAGGTCGGTCTTGGGCGCGCCGATGATTTCATGCAGCTGATGCGGCAGCATGGCCTCGGGCGGCGCGGTGCCGAGCGTTTTGCGCGGGTCGTCGCTGACCATGCGGGTGGTCGCCCATTCCAGGCTGAGATCGCCTTGCATCAGTTGCCGGATGAAGGGCAACTGCCGCATGGCTTCAGCGTAGGCGGCGGCTTCGGGCGAGCGCTCGACCTTGCTGGCCTGCTGCTCCAACGCCTGTAGCGCACCGGGTTCCGCCGGCTTCAACAAAAGATCCACCGGGTAGGCGGAATCGCTGGCCCAGTAGCGGTCGAAATCCATCGACACGTCATTGACGGCCGCGCCGATGGCCAGCACGTCCAGGTCGGTGAACAGCACATTGGTGGTCGCCCCGAAATACTCGTCGCCGATATTGCGGCCGCCGATGATGGTGGCCTGATTGTCGGCGGTGAAGGACTTGTTGTGCATGCGCCGGTTCAGCCGGCTGAAATCCGTGACGTATCCCAGCGGCTTCGGCCAGCGCAGCACGAAGGGGTTGTACAGCCGCACCTCGATATTGGCGTGCTCGTTCAGCGCGGACAGCACCGGGTCCAGCCCGGCGGTGCCGTTGTCATCCAGCAGCAGGCGCACGCGCACGCCACGGTCAGCGGCTTCGTGCAGCGCTTCCAGCAGCATGGTGCCGGTCATGTCGTTGTGCCAGATGTAGTACTGCACATCCAGGCTGCGCTCGGCGGCGCGCGCCAGCATCATGCGCGCGGCGAAAGCGTCATAGGCGTTGGGCAGCGGGTGGATGCCCGACTTGCCGGGATGCGCCGCCGCCACGGGAGCAATGCCGCGGCCCAGCGGCGTATCCGCGGATTGTTCGGGCGTCAGCGCGGCAGATTCGCTGCGCTTGTCCAGCGGAGGCAGGCTGCACCCGCTTAAAAACGAAAGGCAGAGGGCGGTCATGAGAAGGGGTTTGGCCAGAAGCATGCCGTATTGTGCCGAAATTTTCCGCCCCGCCTGGTGCTTGACAGGTTTTCGTATTTGAGAGAAATTCCCTAATATGGAAAATACGAATCTCGACACCGATCTGGACCGCCGCATCGCCCAGCGCCTGAAAGCCCTGCGCCAAGAGCGTGGCTGGTCGCTGGACGAACTTGCGGGCGTGGCGGGCGTCAGCCGCGCTACCTTGTCACGGCTGGAGAACGCCGAGGTCAGCCCCACCGCAGCTGTGCTGGGCAAGCTGTGCGCCGCGCACGGCCTGACCATGTCGCGCCTGATGATGATGGTCGAAGACGACTTCGCGCCTCTGGTGCCCGAACACGCGCAAGCCGTGTGGGTCGACGACAGCGCAGGCTTTCGCCGCCGCTCGGTGTCGCCGCCCGCCCAGCAACTGGCGGGCGAAGTCCTGGCCTGCGAACTGGCCCCGGGCGCGCGCATTGCTTACGAACAATCTCCCCGTCCGGGTCTTGAGCACCATCTGCTGATGCTTGAAGGCGAACTGCGCATCACCGTCGATGGCCAAACGCATGACCTGGCCCCCGGCGACTGCCTGCGCTACCAGCTCTTTGGCGCCAGCTTGTTTGTCACCCCGCCGCAACGCGGCGCCCGTTATCTGCTCTTCATCGTCTGAACCCGCCATGAGCCTAGACCACGCCAATACTGAAGTGACCCGGACCGAATCGAGTCGGACGGAAGCAAGCCGGACCGAATCGAGTCGGACGGAAGCAAGCCGGATCGAATCGAGCCGGACCGAAGTGAGCGGGACCGAATCGACCTCGACCCAATTGGGCCGGGCCGAATCGAACCCGATTGAGGTGACTCTGCTTACAGCCGAGGCCGCCCGCGCCTGCCTGAATGAACTGGGCGACGTGCTGCACGCCTGCGTGCACGGCGGCGCCAGCGTCAGCTTCGTCCTGCCGTATTCGCCTGATGACGCCGAAACCTTCTGGCGCAACAAAGTCCTGCCCGCCGTGGAAGGCGGCAAGCTCTTGCTGTGGGTCGCCCGCCAGAACGGCCGCATCGCGGGGGCCGTGCAACTGGACATCGACACGCCGCCCAACCAACCGCATCGCGCCGAGATCCGCAAACTGCTCGTCCACCCTGACTTTCGCCGCCAGGGCATCGCGCGCGACCTGATGCGCGCAGCCGAAGCGCAGGCGGTCCAGCTTGGCCGCAGCCTGATCACGCTGGACACCCGCACGGGCGACAGCGCAGAACCCTTGTACGCGTCGCTGGGCTATGTGGCGGTAGGCCAGATCCCCGGCTTCAGCCGCGACCCGCATGACGCGGGCAAGCTGGATGCAACAACGATTATGTACAAGCGGGTGTGATGCAGGGAAGAGGATCGACGAAGCCGCATAGCGCGTCGATCTCTCTGGGCAACGACGTGTAGGGCACGTTGTATTCAATGAACTCGGCGAGGCTGTCGGGGAAAACGATGCAGATCAGCGCGAGGATTTTGGCGGGGATCAACAGCGGCGCCCATCGCTTGCCCTTTGGCGTGGCGATGTCACGGCGGAATTTTGCCGCCCGGTCACGGTAGAAACGCAGGAAGGTTTGTTTGCGGGACAGGCGCGGCGGGATGGGGGGCGGCTTTGGCAGGTTGTTTGGGCCGTGCTCCATGAAGGTTTGGAGGTAATCCCAGAGCTGTTGGGCGGAGTCGCCATCGTCACGCCAGCCCAGGTTGCCGCAGGAGATGCAGATTTCTTTTGGCGGGGATTGGGCCCAGTCGGTCGCGATCAGGTAGAGCGGGTAGGGGCTGGTGTAGCCTGCTGCGCCGATGATGGGGATGTATCCGGCCAGGGTCTGGAATGTCAAAACGTTCAGGCGGGCGGCCAGATAGGGTCTTGGCTCCAATCAACAAAGTCCGCGCAAGCCGATTGATGGCTTGAGTGTGTTCATGAATCAACGCGTTCACCATTCAGTCGCATGATCGGAACGCGCTTTTCCACGAAGCCACAGAGTTCGTCGATCTCTTTGGGGAACGAGGTGTATGGCACGCCGTAGTCAATGAACTCCCCGACGCTATCGGGAAACACGATGAAGATCAGCGCGAGGATCTTGGCGGGAATGACCACCATCGCCCATCGCTTTCCTTTTGGGGTGGCGAGGTCACGGCGGTACTTTGCCGCCCAGTCGCGATAGAAGCGCAGAAAGGTCTGTTTTCGGGATAGGCGGCGGGGAATAGGAGGCGGCTTGGGCAACGCGTCGGGCCCGTGCTCCATGTAGATCCGCAGGCAATCCCATAGCTGCTGGGCGGAGTCTCCATCGTCGCGCCAGCCAAGGTTGCCGCATGACACGCAGACTTCCGTGGGTGGCGTTTGAGTCCAGTCAACGGCGATCAGATAAAGAGGATATTGGCTGCTATATCCTGCTGCGCTGAACGTGGGTACGTAGCCGGCCAGAGCTTGAATTTGGTCCCATTCAAGCGTCAGCAAGCGCTCGTCTTGAGGCGAGACAAAGTAAAGCCTGCGTGTGCCGCGGTGGATGCGAATGAAACCGCCACGGAATTTTCCCCAAGAGTGGCGGGAGATGAGGTAGGGAATACTACCGAATGCCGCCATCATTACTGTATTCAAAAACAGCAGCAACACTATCGAAGGCGTGAGCGGATCTGGATCGAATATCGCAATGAGCGTCGAAATAACCGTGCCCAAGACGAACATCGCACCGATGCCGCCGGCGAACGCATTGCGCATCAGATTGCCAAAGGGTTGCAGCTCTATGGCGTGTTCGTTGATACGCCGTATCGCGAACATGCCTTCGCTTTCCGCGTCAATGGGTTTTGGACGGCGAACGTCACGATACGCTAGCCCCTTAGCACCGATCAGCAGCGATCGAGGAAGCCGTTCCACAATTTGAGTGTGATCATGAATCAATGCGTTCACCATTTAGTCGCATGATCGGAACACGCCTTTCCTCGAAGCCACAGAGTTCGTCGATCTCTTTTGGGAACGACGTGTAAGGCACGTCGTATTCAATGAACTCGGCGATGCTGTCGGGGAACACCATGCAGATCAGCCAGAGGATCTTGGCGGGGGCCCATAGCAGCGCCCAGCGCTTGCCTTTAGGCGTGGAGAGGTCGCGGCGGAATTTGCTCGCCCAATCTCGATAGCCGCGCAGGAAAGTCTGTTTGCGCGATAGCCGGGGAGGAAGAGGCGAAGGCTTTGGCAATGCGGCGGGGCCGTGTTCCATGAATATTTGCAAGCAATCCCACAGTTGCTTGGCGGAAACACCATCGTCACGCCAGCCGAGGTTGCCGCAGGAAACACAGATTTCCTTTGGTGGGGTTTGGTCCCAGTCGATGGCGATCAGGTAAAGGGGATAGCGGCTGGTGTATCCCGCAGCGCCAACAATGGGGATGTACCCCGCCAGTGCGTGAATCTGATCCCATTCGAGCGTCAGCAGACGATCATCCCGCGGGGTGACGAAGTAAAGCTTGCGGGTGCCGCGATGGAGCCGGATGAATCCGCCCCGGTATTGGCCGAAGAGCCTGCGTGTGCAGAGATACATGACGCCACCGAAAGCGGCCATGGCCCAGGGCGCGATTAACAGTAGAAGCCAGAGCTCAATGCCAAGCGGGGCGGGCGTAATAGACCAAAGAAACGCTGCTGATGCCGTACCCATGACAAAAAACACGCCAATGCTGCTTGCGTAGACGTTCCTTATTATGTTGCCGTAGGGTTCCAACTCTATGCACTGGTCATTGACCCGACGTATTCCGAGAATCTCGGAAAGTGGCGTTCCGCCCGTCGGCACATCGTCGGCGTTAAGGTGACGACGAACAAATCTCTTGGCGCCAAACAGAAGACTGGGGGGGAGCCGATCAACGATGTCGTTTTCCTGGCTCATTTTGGTGCCCTGACGGGAGCGAGCTTGGCGGGGTCGATGGAGTCAAAGAGAAAGCTCGATGATGTGAACACCAGCGGTTCTGGTGCGCCAGGTTGTTCCAGGCCAATTGTCGGCAGTTCTATTGGATCGGGCCGGTAGAGATACTCCAGTTTGACCTTGGCATCCTCGTGCATGCCGATACGCCATCCGCGCTCGGCGCTAGAGCCATCGGTCAATGGGCCGATAACATACTGCGTGTTGAGATCTACGTGAGCGTCGGGCGTGCATAATGCGGCGGCGGCATCCACGCGTTCCAGGGGCGCGCCGTATAGCGTGACGTGGATTTTGGATTGAAACTCGTCTTGCCCGGACACCGCGGGCAGTGTGCAGCGCAGACGCAACGTGCCCGCGATTCCGCGAAGGGATTCCCACTTTGGGATGATGCGGGGGCTGAAGTGCAGACTGTGCCAGGCATCCAGTTCTTGCGCTAGCGAAAATCGTGGCGTGACTACGCCCCAGGCGGAGTGCTTGAGCCAGATTTCGAGTGGGTTGTGTTGGGCGTCATCGGCTTGAAGGGTGAAGTAGATGACGGCACTCATTGCGAGGATGGCAATGACGGCCCAGCCGCCGGGCGTTAGTCCCAGGACCGCGACAGCTTTTCCTCCGCCTAACATCGTGGCGACGGTCGCAGTACCGCCTGCTCCGGTGGCAAATGCCAATACACTTCCCGACAGCGCCGAGTACAGGTGCATCCGTGCTTGTTCTGGGTTTGCATCAGCGTTGGCGCGAGCTGCACGAAAGAGATCCGCCACTGCGAACAAACTGGTGGCAAGCGATCCGGCTACAGTGGCTCCCCACTTTATGCCGAAGACTTCTACCGCCTTGGCGAAGGCGAGGTTTCCTCGCCTGGCGACGAGAGTCGAAATCGCGAGACTGATGGTTTCGGTCGACGCCGCGAGAAGGGCAGATACTGCGCCTAAGATTGAAGTGGCGGAAGCCGCGTCACGCTCTTTCCCCCACGCCACCACCGCATTCCGCATCCCCCAAATCGCCAACGCACCTCCCACCCCCGTCGACACCCCACCCGCCGCCGCCCGCATCCGCTTCAAATTCCGCATCAGCGGGTTCCCTTCCAGGTCCATCGCCTTCGCTTTATCAACAACCGTCGCCGTCCCCACCGTTTCCCATTCCCAAATCTCAATGTTCCCCACCTGCACGGTCGCCGCCTGTCCCTTGCCCGTCGCCGGCAAAAACGTTCCAGGCCAACGTAGTTCCACATCCCGGCCCATCGCCACATAGCCTTGCAACGCCACGCTGTACGCCAGGTACTGCTGCGGCGTCACGAAGCGGCGGCCGACTGTCACGCCAAAACGTATTTCTCCGACATGCCGCAAGCGTCTGACCTGGACCTCGGCGACTTCAGCGCGTGCTTTGGCCAGATAAGGCCAGAGCAGCCGTGTCAGCAGATCCGTGATCGGCGTGCCAGGCCGCTCTTCCAGAATGCGATCCACCGCATCAAACACGCCCTTACCGATAGTGAGCGGTTCCGCCAGCCGCATCATCAGCGGTTTGTCGCCGGCGCCCAGCGCACGCCACAACGGGCTGATATCCGGCGCAGCCTCAATATGCTTCGCCAATTCCGCCAGCCCCTCGTCCGAATGCACCGCCGCACCAAAGCAATGAAGCACGGTTGTTTCAAAGCTGCGGGCGTTTTGCGCGCAGCGCTGGTCGAAGAGGCTAAACGCCTGCCCCAGCAATCCCGCCGCGTTGACGCGTTGCAGCCAGGCGACGACGTCTGCGCAGGCGCGGGTGATGTCCGTCTGAAAGGCCTCCACGCGGGCTTGGTACGCGGGAATGAAATCGCGGGCGCCTGGCAAGTTCACCAACGCCCGTTGCCGGGCCAGCGCCGTCAAGGCGGGAGGCGTGGTGCTGTTGGCTTCGGCTTGTTTGAAGTACGCGTCGATCAGGCCGGCGCTGTTTAGCCGGTGCTTGCTTTGCGCTTGATAGTCGTCGCGCTTTTTGACTTCGGTGGCGCACAGGTAGTTGAGTTCGCTTGCGATGCCCACGGGGTCTTGCAGCGCCACCGCTAGCGGCACAACGTCTTTGCGGGCGCGCAGCGCAGCGTACATCTGGCTGATGACGTCACTGACATCCGGGTAGTGCTGCGCGGGCGTGATCTCGCTCCAGGCGTAATACATCGGCACGCGGCTCAGCGTGGGACGGATCAGTTCGGGCGTGGATACCGTCAAGCGCGCGGCGTGAAACACGTGGGGCTGGTCCGGGCCGCCGGTGGGCGTGACGACGGTGGCCAGGGCGTCGCGCAGGCCGTCCGTGTTCTTTTCTATTTGCCAAAGGGTGTCGTGCGTCAGGACGGTGTCGCTGATCAACAGATAGACGGGGCCGTTGATGGCGGCGGGCGGGGCCAAGAGGTAAGGCGCTGCGCCCGTGACGTCTGGCCGCGATTGTGAACCCGGGGTCGAGTGTTCGTAGTCTGCGTCGCCCCACCAAATGGGCGCGAAGCGGATGTCTTCAGTGACTTGATAGTGCCGGTTCCACATCTGCCCGTGGTCGAAGTACAGCAGATAGACATAGGTGCCGGGGCGCAGCACGCGCAGGCCATAGGCCTTGCCGCCTTGCAGGACGGGATAGCCCGGGGTCTTCAACATGGTGTGAAGATCGCTGCGGTACGGGGCATCGACGATGCCGTAGCGCAGCGGGTAAATCGGCACGCCCGCCTCGCACGGTGGCGGCGAAATGGCCTTGCCCACCTGCTTGGCGCTGGGATGCGGGGTCTGCAAGGCAGTGGGGCAGGCGCGGGTGGTCATGACGGGCTCCGTTCTTGACGTCACGGCTTGAAAGGCCGGATAGCAGGCCGAAAGGGCGGCCATAGGCTGCTATGCAAGAACGGTGCCAGGTTAAGGAATAAAAAAATAATCCTTGTAAATCAATTGGTTGGGGAAAATAAAAAAGATCGCCAAGCGACACTCGTGCGCCAAGCGCTAAAAAACAGGGGTTTTTCACGGAAAATCGGGCCAGATTTGACTCGATTTTTCTAAGTTATTGATTAACCACAATAAAAAACGGGCCAGATTTGACCCGATCGAGTCAAATCTGGCCCGCTCTCCCTGCGCTGCGTGGGCAGGGGGGCGAAATTCAAGCCAACGGCTTGATGCCCACGCTGTACGGAGGCGCGTTGCCGCGCGCGGCTGCCTTGATCTTCAGCATCGAGCCGCCCGGGGTGAATTCGAAGTCCTGAAGCGGCACTTCAAACCACTGGTGGAAGCTGGTGCGGGAAAATTCGGGCACCCAGACCTTGGCGCGCTTGGCGTCGCAATGGAATTCGACCAGCGTGCGGTCGATGCCCAGCGGGCGGGTGTTGCCGATGCGGTAGCTGACGCGCAGTTCGGCGCTTTCGGTCGAGCCGGGGCGCCAGGTCAGGCCGATGGATTCCATGAATTGTTCAATCGCCTGAATACCGCGATACATAGCTGACTCCGAATGCTGGCGGGCGCCACGCGCCCACGAAAAGCCGCCGCATGGGGCGGCGGGAAACAGACGGATTATCCGCCATTCCGGGCGGGGCTGCCCAGCGGCGGCGTGTGGGACGGCGCGGGGGCGTTGTGGGGGGACGGTGTAGGGCCTGTTTGGCGGCGTTGTGGGGGCGGTGCAGAGCCTGTCTGGCGGCGTTCGCTCCCCGCATGCAAAACGGCTTCACGCATCCGTTTTTGCGCAGAACTTGAGGATGGCGTCGGCCACCGCTTGCGGCGCTTCACGCTGTGGAAAGTGGCCCACGCGGTCCAGCACGCGGCGTTCGTAGCCGCCGCTGAAAAAGCCTTCCTTGCCTTCCGATGTGGCGGGTTGGTTGCAGGCGTCGGCGCCGCCGTGCAGCACCAGTGTGGGCACTGTCAGCACGGGGGCAGGCGTCAGCAAAGCGTTGTCGGCGTCGTAGGCGGAATCACCCGGTGCGTGGCCCCAACGATGGCGGTAGGAATGCAACACCACGTCGGCCCAATCAGGGTTGTCGAACGCGCGGGCGGCCTCGTCGAATTCCGCAGGCGTATACCAGGGGCCGGGCGACCAGGTGTCCCACATCATGCGGGTGAAGGCGCGGCGGTCGTTGCGCACGGTGGCCGCGCCACGTGGCGTGGCCATGTACCAGTGGTACCAGTAGTTGCGGGCCTGCGTCAGCGACAGGGGCTGGTTGGGGTCGTTCGTGCCGTATCCCACCGACAGCAGCACCAACCGCGCGGCCACGCCCGGACGCAAGCCGCAGGCGTTGGCCGTGGCGCGCGCACCCCAGTCGTGGCCCACCAGCGTGGGGTGTTGCAGGCCCATCGCATCAATGAAGTCCAGCAGGTCGCGGCCCAGCGCCGCCAGTTCGCCGCTGCGTGGCGTTTCGGCATGACGAAAGCGGGTCGGCCCAAACCCGCGCAACGCAGGGCACAGCACGCGGTAGCCCTCGGCCGACAGGCGCTCGGCCACGGGAATCCAGCCTTCAGGGCTGTCCGGCCAACCATGCACCAACACTGCGGTGCGGGACCCGGCGGGATTCCATTCCAGGTAAGCGATATCCAGCACGGGGGTCTGGACGTGGGCGTAGGCGGCCATGATGCGGTTCCTTCTTTCGGTGACGGTGCTGTCACGATAGCGTCGGAGCTTGTCATGATTCTTGATGAATAAGCGCCTATTATCAACAAATGATGAACAGAGGGAAGTGGGACGATGGATACCCCCAACGCGCCGACCGGCGCCGTGCTGGACCTGACGCTACTGCGCACGTTTCTGGAAGTGGTGGACTGCGGCGGCTTTGCGCTGGCCGCCGACGCGCTGTCCTTGACGCCGTCTGCGGTCAGCGGCCACATCAAGCGGCTGGAAGTGCTGGCGGGCGCGACGCTGCTTGAGCGCACCACGCGCAGCTTTGAAGTGACGCCCGCGGGCGAGACGCTGTATGCCTACGCCCGCAACATCGTCGATCTGGAACGCGAGGCGCGCGCCCGCTTGAGCGGCACGCGATTGAAGGGCCGATTGCGCGTCGGCTCATCCGAGGACTTTGCGGGGGCGTGGCTCGCCGAGGTGCTGTCGGCCTTTCATCGCGGGCATCCGGAAGCGTCCATTGAATTGAAGGTGGGCGTGACGGCGGACCTGCTGCGCCAGCAGGCGCGCGGCAAGCTCGACGTGGTGTTCGGCAAGCAATGCGAGCGCGTGCAGGACGACGGCGAACTGCTTTGGGAAGAGGAATTGGTGTGGGCTTGGGGTGCGGACAAGGTCTGGACGCCCGGGCGCCCCGTGCCGTTGGCGGTGTTTCCCGAACCCTGCGTGTATCGCGAAGCGGCCATCACCGCGCTGGGTAAAGCGCAGCAGGAATGGTCGCCCGCCTTCGAAAGCGGCAGCATGGCGGGTTGCCTTGCGGCGGCGCTGGCCGGCTTCGCGGTGGCGCCTGTTGCACGCAGCCAGTTGCGCGAAGGGCTGCGCCCCTTGTCGCTTGACGACGGGATGCCTGAATTGCCGATGACGCGCTTCTACGCGTTCCTGCGATCCGCACAACCCGCCGTGCAGGCACTGGTGGCAGCGGTCAGGCAGACGGGCCAGCGGCGGCGCTTCGGGCGGTGATTCGGGCAGAGTTGCGGCGCTGGCGCCACCATCGCCCGCCCAATGCTATCGACCCCATTGAGTAAAGCAAATGGACGCCAGGCGTCATGGCCCGCACCATGGCGCTCATGTCCTCTATAAGACCTGCGCCGATTACGCGGGTCAGCTGGACGCTTTATTCAAGGAATCAACATGGCAAATTTCATCCTCGCATTGGTCAACGCTGAACTCTCGCTGTTTGGTGTGCAGACAGACAATGAACCCGTCGTAGCAGCGTCCGCCGTTGCCGGCAACGCACCGAGCTTTGACAGCGAACACTATCGCAGCGCCTTGGGTTGATGCGGTTGGCCTGACGCGCCAAGCCTCGGAAAACATCATCGGAGAAATAGGCAGGTTTCACGCAAGAACGAGCCTGTACGCATCGCCGCGCGATTCTTAATATCCCTACCAGGCTCAGAGCCGATGCCGTCGAGGTGAAAGCATCGGTTCCCGCCGCGCCGCCCAAGCATCTTGCCGGCGGTGGCAAGCAGCAAGCAAGGGAAGGGAATCGCATGAAATCCGAAAAAATCTGGTTGGTGACGGGCGCGTCGGCAGGCTTGGGCCTGGTCTTGGTGAAGCTGTTGCTGGACTTGAGGCACAAGGTGGCGGCGACGTCCCGGGATGGCGATGCCTTGCTGGATGCCGTGGGCGCCAAACTTGAAGGCCAGTTTTTGCCGCTGACGGTGGACTTGGCGGACGAACGCAATGTGCGCCGCGCGGTGGACGCTACCGTCGCCGCGTTCGGCGGTGTGGACGTGGTGGTGAACCACGCCAGCGTTGCACCGCAAGGCGCGTTAAGCCAACTGCCCGACGCCGACGTGCGTGCCGCATTCGACATCAATGTCTTTGGCATGCTCAACGTGATCCGCGCCGTGCTGCCGCGCATGCAGGCGCAAGGCGGCGGGCACGTGTTCAACCTGTCGTCGATTCTGGGTTTTGATGGCGGCCATGCGGAGTGGGGCGCCTACAGCGCCAGCAAGTTCGCGGTGGCAGGCTTGACCGAAGCGCTGGCGGCGGAAGCGGCGCCGATGGGCGTGCGCGTGTCGTTGGTGTACCCGGGCGCGATGCAGCCCGACTCAAGATCCGATCGCCGCTTCGGCAGCGCCGCGCTAGCGACGGCCGCGGTTTCGACCGCCGCGGTGACGACCGCCGCGGTGACGACCGCCGCGGTGACGACCGCCACAGCGCCCAACTTCATCGCGCCAGAACAAGCCACGCGCGATCCGCAACGGCGTGAGTCGGGCGCCGACCCGGTCAAGGCCGCGCAAGCGTTGATCCAGGCGGCCGAGGCGCAGTACGCGCCGCTGCATTTGTTCCTGGGGCGCGACGCGTTTGATCAAGCGCGCGGCAAGATTCATTCGGTGCAACAAGAGCTTGCGCGCTGGCGCGAGATGTCGGTGTCAATCGGCTTTGTCGACGAACGCCGGCTGGCTGCGTAACGTCAACCGGATAGCGATTCACAGCGCGGGCCGCGATGGCCGGCGCTTACCCCGGCCATCCTTGCACCACCTGGTATGCGCCCAACAGCGCCAGGCTGATCATGAAGCACAGCTTGAAGGTGCGCGCCGATAACTTGTCGCGCAGCGCCTGCCCCAGCGCCATGCCGGCCAACGCGGGCAGCAACATCAACACCGACGCGCCTGCCGCGGCCGGGCTGTAGCCGCCGTTCAGCCACAGGCCCGCAGCCAGCGCCACGGTGGATACCGTGAACGAAATTCCCATTGCCTGAATCAAGCCGTTCTTGCCCAGGTTCAATGCCTGCAAATAGGGCACCGCGGGAATCACGAAGACGCCGGTCGCGGCCGTGATGACACCGGTGATCGCGCCCACCACCGCGCCCAGCACGCCTTCGTGCCGGGCGGGAACCGCGGGCGGCGTGCCGAACAAGCCCCACGCCGCATACGCCACCAGCGCCAGCCCCAAACACACGCTGGCCCAATGGCCGCTGGGCGCGCCCAGCCACAGCGCGCCCGCAATCGTCCCCATGCAGACGCCCACCTGCATCGTGCCAATGCGGCGCAAGGTCTGAAGCAGCGTGGGCCACGGCCGCGCTTGCCACAAGTTCGTGATCAGTGACGGCACGATGAGCAGCGCGGCGGCCTGCGCGGGCGCCATCACCAGCGCCAGCATGGCCATGGATATGGTGGGCAGACCCAAGCCCACCACGCCCTTGACCAGACCGGCCAGCACGAACACCGCCACGGTGATGGCCAGCAGTTGCGGCGTACCGTCGGGCAGCACGTTGAACGAATTCAATGCGTTCATGATGCGCGCTCGCATCGATTTCTGATTGTCATTTACCGCCCTTCGTATGCAGATGCCAAAGCTGGATTCTGCGCCGCGATACGCGCGAATCCGTATCGGGATCTTGCGTAGCGGGCCTATGGTTGCGCCTGAGGCTGGCGTGCTACGCTGCCCGAATGCGATTCGACCTGACCGATCTCCGGCTCTTCCTGAACGTGCAGGAAACGGGCTCCATCACGGCGGGCGCCAAGCGTTCCCACATGACGCTGGCGTCTGCGAGCGAACGCATACGCGGCATGGAAGACACGCTGGGCGTGCCGCTGTTGCTGCGCGAGCATCGCGGCGTGGCGCCGACGCCGGCAGGGCGCACGCTGGCGCATCACGCCCGGCTGGTGCTGGGGCAGATGGACCGCATGCGCGGTGAACTGGATCACTACGGACTCGGCTTGAAAGGCCACGTTCGCGTGGTGTGCAACACCACCGCGCTTAGTGAATACCTGCCGCCGGTGCTGGGCGAGTTTCTGAAGGACCACCCCCGCGTGTCGGTCGATCTTGAAGAACGCACGAGCCATGAGATTGCTGACGCGCTGCGTGCAGGCATGTGCGACATCGGCGTGCTGGCGGATTCGGCGGACCTGCATGGCTTGCACACGCGCACGTTCCGCCATGACCCGCTGACATTGATCGTGCCGCGCGGGCATCCCTTGGCAGGCAGCTCGGCCGTGACGCTGGCTGACGTGGCCGATGGGGAATTCGTTGGGCTGGTCGAAGGCAGCGCGCTTCAAGCGCACATCGCGCACCATGCGCGACGAACGGGGAAGCCGTTGTCGTACCGCGTGCGTCTGCGCAGCTTTGATGCCGTGTGCCGAATGGTCGGGCAGGGCGTGGGCATTGCGATTGTGCCGCGCGTGGCCGCGGTGCGATATGGCCGGGCGGCAGGCGTGCAGCGCGTGGCGCTGGCCGATGATTGGGCCACGCGCGATCTGGTGTTGTGCGTGCGCGAACCGCTGCCGGCCTACGCCGCCGAGCTCGTGTCGTATGCATTGCGCGATGCGCCCGCGACCGTGGCGTCGGCGGCGCGGGCCGCGGCCACTGTCACATCTGCTCGGGCCGCAGCCGCCGTCACGTCTGCGCGGGTTGTGGCCCCAGTCACATCTGCGCGGGCCGCGGCCGCAGCCGCTGTCACGTCTGCGCCCCAGGCCGAATCCGGCGCAGATGCCCGCGTTCGAACCACGAGCCGGACGCGACAGCGCTCAGGATGATCAGCCCGTAAAGGCTCATCGCTACCGCCGCCACCAGGAAGAACACCGTCAGCGACCCGGTCAGATGCAGCGCGACGCCACCCGCGCCCACGGCCATCAGCAGACGCAGCAAGCCCGCCAGCAACGGCCACTTCAGCCGCCCCGCGCCTTGTGAGGCGAAGTACATCGAAAACCCCATCGCGAAAAATCCGTACACGGGGCCTACCGTGCGCAGGTAGGTGGCGCCTGCTTCCAGCATGTGGTCTTCGGCGCCGAACAAGCGCAGCCACGCCTCGGGAAAAAATGCCGCCGCCAGGCCGATGGCTTCGGCCAGCACGAAGGCCATGGCGCCGCCCGTCAACGCAATTTTCATCGCGCGCTCGGGTTGGCCCGCGCCGATGTTGGACGCCACCATCGCCACCATCGGCGCGCCCAGCCCGAAGGCGATCGGGATCAGCAGATACTCCAGGCGCACGGCGATGCCATAGCCCGCCACCGCAGCGGTGCCGGCGTACGCGCCGACGAGCGCGGCGGTCAGCGCCACCAGCGCATTCGTCAACAAGGGATTCAGCGTGGCCAATGCCCCCACGCTAAGAATGCTGCGCATCAGGCTCAGGTGCAGCCGGCTCGCGACCAGCCGCGCCGGGTTGCGGCCGCTGGCGCAGTACGCGCCCAGAATCAGCGCGCCCACGCCGTAGTAGATGACCAGCGCCCAGCCGCCACCCGCAACGCCCAGCGCAGGAAACGGCCCCCAGCCGAAGATCAGGCAGGGCGATAGCGGAATCAGCAGCAGCGCGCCGCCACAGATCACCGCGCCTGGCACCAGCATGTTGCCGGTGCCGCGGATGACGCTGGCAAACGCATTCATCAGCCACATCAACACGATGCCGCCGAAGATGACGTTCGAGTACGCCAATGCGGCGTCCAGCGCTTCGCCTTTGGCCCCCAACGCGCGGTACAGCTGCGGCCCGAAGGCCAGCAACAGCACGCAAAACAGCAAGCCCAGCAAGGCGTTCAGCACAACGGCATGCAGCACTAATTGATCAGCCTCTTCTTGCCGCCCGCCGCCCAACGCGCGCGCCACCGCCGCAGAGATGCCGCCGCCCATCGCGCCTTGCGACATGTTGCCCATCAGGAACAGCACCGGCACCACCAGCGCCACGCCCGCCAGCACGGATGTGCCCAGCCGCGCCAGGAACCAGGTTTCGATCAGCCCCGTGGCCGACTGTGCCGACATCATCAGGATGTTGGGCCACGCCAGACGAGCCAGCGTGGGGGCGATTGGCGCTTCAAGCATGGCCTGCAAGCGCGCATTGGCGGGGCGTGGCGGGGGAGTCGCTGACATGGACGGTGGCAGAGGGCGGAGGAGGGTGGAAATGGACGGTCGCGGGGTGGGGCGGAAGTCCGGTGGCAAAACGCAAAAAGCATTGCGATAAAATTTACGTGCATATGCCAATATCTGTCAACAAGAGGCTGGACGCGAGCCGGTTGCGGCAGTAGCGTTATGACCTTGTTCCCTTCACTTTGCCCGTGCCCGCTGTCATGCCCCCCGCTGATTCTCCCGTCCCCGCTTTTGTTCAGGACCCGCTCGTCTGCAACGGCGCTGCCTTGCGCAAGGCGACGCGGCGCGTGTCGCAGCTGTATGACACGGTGCTGGCGCCTTGCGGCTTGAAGGTGTCGCAGCATTCCATCCTGATTCACATCGCGCGCGCCGGCACGCCGTCCATGACGGACTTGGCGCGCGCGCTGGTGCTAGACCGCTCTGCCTTGGCGCACAATCTGAAACCGTTGGAACGCGACGGCTATGTGCAGATGTCACGCGATGAGCACGACGGCCGCAGCCGGCGCGTGGCGCTGACAGATGCGGGCCGCGCGAAGCTGTCGGAATCCAAACGCTTGTGGAAAGATGCGCAAAGCCGTTTTGAGGCGGCTTACGGCATTGAGCGCGCCGCGGCGTTGCGGCACGCGCTGGCCGATATTTTTTCGGATGAGTTCGCGCTGGCGTTCAGCCGTGGCTAAAGGCTGGCGGACTGTCATCAACTGACGGTCATCAGCCGCCCGCCATTAGCTACTAGCCTCTGGCCGCTTATGGCCGTACGCCCGCCACTAGCTACTAGCCTCTGGCCGCTTATGGCCATATCGATTCGCTACGCCCAACAGCAGCACCGCACCCAGCACGCAAGCCATGCCCCAGCGCTGCGCGCTTTCCAAGGTTTCTCCGAGCAAACCCGCTGCCAGCAAGACGGCCGACACGGGCGCCAGCGCCGTAAACAGCGCCGCTTCCGACCCTTGCACCCGCGCTGCGCCGGCATACCAAAGCAAGAAGCCGCCCACCGTGGGCACCACGGCATAGTAGGCAACGGCCATCAGCGCATCGCCTGAGAAGTCCAGGCGCCACGGGGATTCCGCCACGCTGGCCAGCGCCGAAAACGCGAGCCCCAGCGCCGTCATGATCGTCGACAGTGCAAGCGCTGGCACCGGCGTGCGCAGCCGCTTGTTGAGCAAGATGAACAGTCCTTCACACAGCACCGCGCCCAGTATCAGCGCGTTGCCCAGCCACGAAGACGCGCCGCCGGCGCTTGCCGCATCGCGCATCATCAGCCAGACGCCAACGCCTGCTGCGGCAATCGCGGCCAGCGTCGCCTTGCCGGGGCGTTCCCCCAACAGCACGATCGCGATGCCGGCAGTGACCAATGGCAGCGTCCCCAGAATGATGCCGCCGTCTACCGCCGTGGCGCGCTGCAGCCCGGCAATCAACAGGGTGGTGTAGCCGACGCTGCCGGCTATGGGTTGCGCGGCAAGCAGCAGCCAATCGCGCCGGTCCAGCCGAGGCAGGCGCGCGCCCGTCGCGGCCATCAACACCGCGAAGCAGGGCAGCGCAATGGCAAAGCGCAGCGCCGTCGCGGTGAAAGGCGGCAGGCCCGCTGCAATGATTTTGCTGGCGACCACCGTGCTGCCCACCAGCATCATGGCCCCCGCCAGGCAGGCATAACCCAGCCATTTTTCACGCATGCTTGGTCCCCATCAGGGTTGAGAAGCAAGCAGCCTAGCGGCCAGAGAGGCGGCGAGTCTTGAACGAAATTGCAGCGCGGGCCGCTCAGCGCGCGGCCAGTGCGTAATGGCGGGGCGACACGCCATAGGTGCGCACGAACAGCCGCGTCATATGGCTTTGGTCGGCAAAGCCGCTTGCGGCCGCGGCATCGGCCAGCGTCATGCCATGGCGGATCAACTGGCGCGCGCGCAGCAGGCGGCGCTGCATCTGGTACGCGTGGGGCGTCATGCTGGTGGCGCGGGCAAAGGCGCGCAGCACTTGGTAGCGGCTAAGTCCGCTTGCGGTGGCAAGATCCGCCAGCGATAGCGACGCGGCAGGATTGTCGTCGATCAGGCTGCGGGCATGACGAATGGCATCGGGCATGCCGGGCAGGTATTCCGTCCGCCGCCCACTCGCGGTCGGGCTGCACGCGTTTATCAGAATGCGCAGCAGCAGCGCGTCGCAGGCCAGTGGCGCGGCGCCGTGCGTGGCATGTGCGTAAAGCGCCAGCACATCGCGGGCCAAACCAGGGTGGTCGCTGGCGGGGTGTTCGAATTCGTAAGTGGGTGGCGTGCCGCTGTCGGCATAAAGTTCGGCCACGGCTTGCGTAACCACGTCCGGGTCCAGATACAGCATCTGCCAGGCTCGCGCGCCGTCGCCGATCGGCGCGCCATCGTGAATTTCACCGGGGTTGACGGTGATGACGTGGCCGGGGCCGGCCTCGACCTGTCCGCGCCCGCTGTGCGATACCTGTGCGCCTTGGCGCATGACGCCGATGCCGAACTGGTCATGCATGTGCCGCCCGAACGCGCGCCGGCTGTGCGCGGCCACGGCCTGCACACCGGCGAGCGCACTGCGATGCATGATGAATTGGCCTGAGGACATGGCGGGTAAGCGAGGCAAAGGCGATGTGGCAATGGCACGGAGGCAATTGCGCTGTAGCAAATGCGACGTGGCAAAGGCGACGTAGCAAAGGCGATGTAGCAAAGGCGACGTAGCAAAGGCGGCGCGGCAATTTCAGCGGGATGCCCGGCCAGTATCGCTTGACTCTCCCGGCGCAATCAAGCGGCTTACTGCAAGCCGTTCCAGCGTGCGACGGCGGGCTCCGCCGCCGCCCATTTCCATTGCCCGCTCTGCTGCCGGCAGATCATGCTGGTATAGGCGGGCGCGGGCGCGTCGTCCTGTTCCACCGTGAACAGCACCTCGCGGCAGCGGGTCAGCGCCGTGTCGATGTCGCGCACCACCTGGATGCCGCCGCGTTCATTGCCCACGGGCAGCGTGTGGCGAATCTGCCATTGCCGCACCTGGCCAATGGGCAATTCGCCGGCTGCATTAGCCATGACGTTTTGCTGATCGTTCTTCCATTCGCGCAGCACGTACTTCACGGTGGCGTCCACGGCGGCTTGCACCGTTACGCCGATGGCGTAGCCCACGACCGGGTTGGCGGTGGCGGCGCCACTGGCCGTTCCCACCACCGCGCCCGCTGCGCCGCCAATCGACGAGCTTTGGCAGCCGCTAAGCCCCAGGCAGGCGGCCAGCGCCAACAAGCCAGCACGGCGCATCACTGCAACGACCCCCAACGCGCCGTGGCCGGCTCGGCGCTGGCCCAGCGCCATTGCTCGCCGTCGCGGCAGACTGTCGTGATGTAGAACTCGCGCACCGGGTCGGCGCCGGGTTTCTCTGCGGGCGTGTCGATCGAAAACACGACTTCCTTGCAAGCGAGCCCCACGCCGCCAATCAATCGGCTGACGGTGACCTGGCCTTGCGCGTCGCTTTCAATGGGGAGCTGGTGCTTGACGTTCCAGTGCGCCACCGCGCCCACGTCCAGCGGCCCGGCAGCCTTGGCGATGGCGTCCTGTTCCTCCCCGCGCGTCTTGCGTTGCGCGTAGGCCAGCGCGGCTTTCGCGCCCGCCTGCACACCAAGGCCGATGCCGGTGGCGACGTTGGGGTTGTCGGTGACTTTGTTGGCGATCGCGGTGCCGGCGATACCCGCACCGGCGCCCGTGCCTTCGCTCAGCAGGGAGCTGCATCCGGACAGGGCGGTCAGTGCGGTGATGGCGATCAGGGCAAGCGCGCGGCGGGTCGCGCGGGGGAGCATGGGGGTGAACAACGACGTGCTTCCTGCGTAATACTGGGGCGCCGAAAGTATAGGAGGGCGCGCGGCGCTGTGGCCACGTCCCTTGCAATCCTTAGCAATTTCGCAAGCCGCCTAGTTGCCGGGACGCGCGCCTTTTGTGTAGACCTCGCGCAGCGCCGCCGCGAACAAGGCGTCGACATTGCGCCGCAACCCGTCCGCGCGCGTGAACAGTGAAATTGGCGGCAAGGTCCAGTCAAAGGAATACGGCACGATGGCTGCACCGGCAATGCGCACCAGTTCGTCGGCGATATCGGCGGGCAGGATCGACACGGCGCGGTCGCTTGCCACGATCATTTCGCCAATCAGCTTGGACGAATCGCTCTGCACGGATGGCGGCGGGGGCGCGAGCCCCGCGCGCAGGAAAATATCGGCCACCTGTTCGCGGATGGGGCTGCCCGGGGTGCCGAGAATCCAGTCCAGATCCGCCAGCCGGTTCCACTCCAGCCGAGACCGCCCCAGCCTTGCAGCCAGACGGCGGCTGGCGATCAGCCGGGGCTGCTGGTGGTAGAGCACTTCAAAATCGATATTGCTCAGGTCGACCGATGGCGTCGCCCAGCCGACAACGATGTCCAGCGTGTGGTCGCGCAGCTGGCGCAGCAGCGCCGGCCCCTGACCTTCGTGGATGGTGGCGGTGATGCGCCGCCCTTGCGGCAGCGTGCGGCTGATGGCCGCCGACAGCATCTGCCCAGACACGAAGGGGATGACGCCGATGTGCAGATGCGCGGCATGGCCGGCCGCTACCGCTTCCATTTCCTGCACCAGATGGCCCAGGTCGTGGACCAGGCCGCGCGCACGCGCCAGCACGACGGCGCCCAGCGGCGTCGGGGTCATGCCGCGCACCGAGCGGTCGAACAGCGGCACATCGAACATGCTTTCCAGTTCGGCCAGGGCGTTCGTCACGGCGGGCTGGCTGGTGGCCATATGTTCCGCCACCCGGGTCAGCGACCCATGCTGCTCGATTTGCAGGAGCAGCATCAGGTGGCGCATCTTCAGGCGCGAGGTCAGTTTCCGGATGACGGCATCCGGGTCAAAGGCTGTCATAGACAGATCATAAGGTTAGGGTAATGGGACGATATTAAATCCGAATGATCACCTTATGTCTTGGAGCCTAGAATTTTTCCATATTTCAAGACAGCGAGGCACAAGCCCCCATGAACACGCAATCCGACCGCCAGGCAGCCCTGGACTATCACGAGTTCCCCACCCCGGGGAAGATTTCGGTGGTGGCCTCCAAGCCGCTCGTCAACCAGCGCGACCTGGCGCTGGCGTATTCGCCCGGCGTGGCGTCTGCCTGCGAAGAGATCGTGGCGGACCCGTCCAATGTCTACCGCTACACGGCGCGCGGCAACCTGGTGGGCGTGATCACCAACGGCACGGCCGTGCTGGGCCTGGGCAATATCGGCGCGCTGGCATCCAAACCGGTGATGGAAGGCAAGGCGGTGCTGTTCAAGAAGTTCGCC